>Ga0081539_10000265_pt1 | contig 120457 bp, 120 predicted proteins | sample TabmetS4T2R2_FD_71023 | JGI IMG/M metagenome (GOLD analysis project Ga0081539, IMG submission 71023) | Tabebuia heterophylla rhizosphere microbial communities from the University of Puerto Rico - S4T2R2 | ecosystem: Host-associated > Plants > Roots > Rhizosphere ... | reverse complement strand
TCCGCAAACAGTGTCTCGTCGGCCATCGCTCCCTCCGGCGCTCCTACCGACCAGAGAATCACCCGTCGCCCACTTCGGCAACCCAAATCGTGCTAAAGATTCACAGCCTCTGAGGAGCCGCGCGCTTGCGCGGCGTCTCGAAAGATGGCCCCGGGGCACCGGCGCTTGCGGCCCATCCTTCGAGGCTCGCCAAGAGGGCGAGCACCTCAGGATGACGGCAGTAACTTGTGGCTACTCCCCCTCCCCCGCCTCGATCGCCTCCATACCGGCATCCGACAGGCCGAAATGGTGGCCGATCTCGTGGATCAGCACATGGCGGACGATGTGGCCGAGCGTTTCGTCATGCTCGGCCCAGTAGTCCAGGATCGGCCGCCGATACAGCCAGATCATGTTGGGCAGCCGCGCCACGTCGTCATTGCTGCGGAACGGCAGGCCGATCCCCTGGAACAGGCCCAGCAGGTCGAACTCGCTCTGCGCCTTCATCTCGTCGAGCACTTCATCGGTCGGAAAATCGTCGACGCGGATGATCACGCCCTCGCAGAGGTCGCGGAAACCTTTCGGCAGCCGGGCGAAGACGTCGTGCGCCATGGCTTCCATTTCGGCGAGCGTCGGCGCTTTTGCGTTAGTCCACATCGGTTCCGTTTAGAGCATCGGGCGCGACTTCGCAAAAAGCGGCTAGACGGGCATGGTTGACGGATGCGCGGCAATCGGAGAGCGTAGAGCCGGTGCAGTTTTGCAGTTGAGGCGGATCATGCGGATCGGAAGTGCGATTCTACTGCTGGCGGTTGCCGGGACATTCGTGTTGCCGGTGGCGACGGCAGACGCCCAGACCGTCCCGCGCGCGCAGACGACGCAAGCCTCGCAACCCGGCACTGATCTTTCCGCGCAGAACCGCAGATACCAACGGCCGCCGACCCGTATCCGGGTCTATCCGCGTTACAATCCCGACGATGTCTATCCGCGCTACTTTCCCGGCCGCAACGCCGTGCGCGACTGCACCGCCACCCTTGTGGAGGAATTCAGGCCGAGCGGCACGGTGATCACCCCGCGTATGAACTGCTTCTGGCGGCCCGGATAGGCAAGATGGTTTGATTCTTTTTCCGGCTGTCGGGCTGGCGCGGGTACCATTGGCAGCACAGGCACTGGCGCCGCTGGTAACCCCAATTGCGAGAATCCGACAGGTCCCCGACGCGGGCCTGTTTAGCATCGGGCCGAGTTGCGCTAATGAAGACCGGCAGTCTCGAGTACCTGGAGAGCTTGCGATGAAGACCTGGCTTGCAGCGATCACCCTGACGGCGGTGCTGGCAATCGGCGACGCCGGCATCATCGGCGTTGCCTCGGCGGCGAAAGTGATCACCGTTCCGCAACGAACCAAATTCGTGCCCGCGCGCGCGCAACGCATTTACCGCCAGGACCGTGCCTACGGCCCCTACGATCGCGGCTATGACGGCGCATGGACCTACTATTACGGCCGGCCGTATTTCTATGCGCCGGCGCCGTTTCCGCTCGGCTTCGATTTCGGATTCGGCTGGTGGTAGGCATTAGCGGCATTGATCGCGGGCCAACGCTAAAAACACAAGTTCTTTCCGGGCAGCCCACCAAGCCCTCGTCCTGAGCATTCGCGCGATTGCACAGCGTCTCGAAGGATGGCCGCTCGTGGCAATGAGCTTGCAGATTGGCCTCGTTCATCATTGCGGCGCGGATATTCATTACGCGTTCAGGTGGTTCGCGATAATTTTTGCACCGGGCGACAGGGAAAGCTGCGCGAAAAAGATTCCGACGAGCGGCGAATGCGCACGCGCGCTTCAGCCGTCCGCACGGAGACGCGCGCAAAACTTCAGGGAGGTTTTGTGATGCCGGTAATTCCGAATTGCCTTTCAAATCTGGTTACCCGGTGCGGTGCAAATCTCAGGCGATTGATCGCGGTTTCAGCCGGTGTGGCGGCGCTGCTGACGCTGGCGCCGGCGCAACGCGCGGACGCGCTGTCGCTGGCAAGTCCGGGCACGCTTCCACTGGCGGCGAAATACGCCTCCGACGGTTTGATCGCAGTCCGCGGCGGCCATGGTGGCGGATTTCATGGCGGCGGCTTCCATGGTGGCGGATTCCGCGGCGGCGGTTTCCGCGGCTTCCATGGCGGCTTACATCGCGGGGGCTTCGTCGGCCGTCCCGTATTCGTCGGCCATCGTCATCATTTCCGCGGACGCCATTTCTTCGGCCCGCGATTCTACGGCGGGTATTATCCTTATTATTACGCTCCGCGCTGCCGACTGGTCTGGACCTATTACGGCCCGCGCCGGATCTGCCGCTGGCATCACCGGCATTGGCGCTGGCATCGCCGCCACTGGTGGTGAGCAGCGACGCGAGCCGCGAATCTAGATCGGGCGCCGCCCGGCGCCTGATCCCCCAGCTAGAACTTGCAGTCGCGAAGCACTCGGCGCTGATGAATGATGTCGTTGATGCCGAGCCCAGCGCCGCGAGCAGCTGGCTCAGGCCGCGCATCAAGCCGCGCAGAGCCCCGACTACGAGCTGGGCCAGCATTGCGGCGCGGTTCGACCCTCCATTTGCCGAACTGGCAGCAACCCGTAGGGCGGACTGGCTGTTTAAGCGTAATCCGCCATTGTCGCCCCGTTGATGCCGGCTTGCGGCGCTGTCTAAAAATGTCGGCACGGTGGTGGCGCCAAGCCGGCCGACGGCCCATGTGTAAGCGAAAGCCCTTCCAATTGCCAAATGTGATCAGGCCACCGCCCGGGAGCACGTATGAACGCGCCGCCAAACATCAGTCCCGCCACCGCGCATTCCGACGCCGACGTCATGCACTGGTTGACAAACGATACGCGCGATGAGCGTTTCCTCGACAATATTTTCGCCGAGCTGTGTGTCCGGCTGCAGCGCGCCGGCATTCCCGTCAAGCGGGCGTCGCTCCATATCCTGATACACCATCCGCAGTGGCTTGGCGCCCGGATGATGTGGGCCGACGGGATGCGCGAGGCCGCGATCGAGAGGGTCGATTACGATGTCAGGGAGCGATCCGAATACATCGATAGTCCCGCCAACGAGATCCAGGACGGCGCCACCGAGGTGCGCGAGAATCTCGAGCGCGATTCCTCGCTCGGCCGCAAGCACGCCGTCTATGCCGGGATGCGGGCGAAAGGCCTGACCGACTATGTGGCGTGGCCGCTGTACCATACCCTCGGCAAGCGGCATTTCGTGACCTTTGCAACCGACCAGCCCGGAGGTTTCGACGACGCGCAACTCGCCGGCCTGTTGAAGCTGTTGCCAACTCTCGCGCTGGTCAGCGAAATCCGGGTCAAGAACCGGCTGGCGCGAACGCTGCTGGAGACCTATGTCGGCTCACATGCCAGCGAGCTCATTCTGGCCGGCGCCACGAGGCGCGGAAGCGGGACCACGGTGCGCGCCGCGATCATGATCTGCGATCTGCGTGATTTTACGAGGATCTCCGACAACTGGCCGCGCGATGACGTCATCGATCTTCTGAACGGCTATTTCGATGCGATGTCGGAGCCGATTGTGCGACATGGCGGGGAAATACTGAAGTTCATCGGCGACGGTTTGCTCGCCATTTTTCCGCTCAGCCAGCCGCAAGCCTGCGCGAATCTGCTGCGTGCCGTGGCCGAGGCCCGCGAGGCCATGGCCGACCTGAACAGAAAGAACGGCGAGACCGGCCGTGCGCCGCTCAATTACGGCATCGGCGTCCATGTTGGAGACGTCATGTACGGCAATATCGGCTCGCGCAGCCGGCTCGACTTCACGGTCATCGGTCCTGCGGTGAACATGGCCTCGCGGCTCGAAACCCTCACCAAACAATTGGGCAGGACGGTGCTGCTGTCGCGCGCATTCGCCGATTTCGTCGAAAGTGATTTCGATCTCGAACGCGTCGGCGAATATCCGGTGCGCGGCTTCAACGACCCGATCGAGCTGTTTGCCTATCACGGCTGACTGTTGCAGCGTTCCGGATCGCTGGCTAATGTTGCCGTGTCGCCGGCAGCTTTCGGTGACACGTGCAATGCAATCCCCCGGGTGATGTCGATGAGCATCGATCTTGCGACTGCGGTCGAGGATTTCTGGACCGCCCGCGCCCGCGGCGAGTTCTTCCCGCATGCCTATTTTGACCGCCTGACGCTCGACGAGGCGTATCGAATCCAGCTTGCGATAATCGACCGCCGCATCGCCGCCGGCGAGCGCCAGATCGGCTGGAAGGTCGGCCTGACCGCGAAACCGATCCAGCAGCAGTTCGGATTTCACGAGCCGGTATTCGCCTGCATCCTGGAAACCCAGCCGAGCGGCTATGTGTTCGGCGCCAGCGAGCTGATCAATCCGGGCTTCGAGACCGAGCTATGCATGCGGCTCGGCCGCGGGCTCGAAGGATCGGTCAGCCCGGAGCAGGTCCGCGCCGCGGTCGAAGTCATCCATCCGGCCTTCGAGATCATCGAAACGCGCGGCGACCTCGTGAACCAGATCGCGCTGGCAATGGCCGACAACGGCCAGCAACGCTCGGTCGTGATCGGGGCGCCGGTCAAGCTCGCGCTGACGACGGCATTGGACGAGGTCGAGGCGCGTGTTCAGCTAAACGGCCAGGAAGTGGCAAGCGGGTTGGGCGCGGCAGTGCTCGGCAACCCGCTGAACTCTGTTCGGTGGCTCGCCGAAAAGCTTGGCCAGCACGGGCGGGCCTTGCGCCCGGGCGACATCATCATGACCGGCTCGTTCGTGCGGCAATTCCCCCTGCAGCCGGGCGATAGTGCGGTCGCCGAGTTCTCCGGCATCGGCCGGGTGGAGGTGAGGATTGCCAAGGCGCCAGTCGCACGCGCGTAGCACGTAGGGCGGATCAACCAAACCAGGGGAATGCCGAGGTGTACGACACGATCATCGCCGGCGGAGGCTCGGCCGGCTCCGTGCTGGCTCACCGGCTCTCCGCCCGCAGCACTCACAAGGTGCTGCTCTGCGAGGCGGGGCAGGATACGCCGCCCGGCAACGAGCCGCCCGAGATCCGCGACAGCTATTCGGGCACGGCGTATTTCGATCCGCGCTTCCACTGGACCGGGCTCAAGGTCACGACCGAGATCGTCAGCCACAACAACCCGCAGGACAATCCGCCGCCGTTGCGCAAATACGAGCAGGCGCGGGTGCTGGGCGGCGGATCCTCGATCAACGGGCAACTGGCCAACCGCGGTGCGCCCTCCGACTACGACGAATGGGAGGCGCGGGGCGCGGCAGGCTGGAGCTGGAACGATGTGCTGCCGTATTTCAGGAAGGTCGAGCGCGATCTCGATTTCGACGGACCGTGGCACGGCAAGGACGGCCGCATCCCGGTGCGGCGCATCCCGCAAGCGCACTGGACGGCGCACGCGCAAGCCGCGGGCGAAGCCTGCAGGCTCGCGGGCTACAATTTCCTGCCCGACCAGAACGGCGAATTCGTCGACGGCTATTTTCCGGTGACGCACTCCAACCAGGATGAGCAACGGGTCTCGGCGGCGATGGGCTATCTCGATCGCGAGACGCGCCGGCGCGCCAATCTGACGATCTCGACCGATACCGAGGTCAAGCAGCTGTTGTTCGAGGGCACGCGCTGCGTCGGCATCACGGCTGAGGTCGACGGCCGCGAGCAGGAGTTCCGCGGCCGCGAGGTCGTGCTGTCATGCGGCGCGATCCATTCGCCGGCACATCTGTTGCGCGCCGGGATCGGTCCGGTCGGGCACCTGAAGGAGATGGGCATTCCGGTTCTGATGGGGCTTGAGGGCGTCGGTCAGCGGCTGATGGATCATCCCTCGATTTCGCTGTCGTCCTTCATCCGCCGCGGCGCGCGCATGAATGCGCACACAAGGCGCCATGTCCAGGTGGCGCTGCGTTACTCATCGAGGCTGCCGGGCGTGCCGGATGGCGACATGTTCGTCGTCGTGCTCTCCAAATCGGCCTGGCACGCGGTAGGCCAACAGATCGGCTCGCTGCTGAGCTGCGTCTACAAGACCTACTCCGAAACCGGCCGGGTAAAACTCGCCTCGCGCGACCCGGCGGCGGAACCGACCGTCGAGTTCAACCTCTTGTCCGACCGGCGCGACCTCGACCGGCTGATGAGCGGCTTTCGTAAACTCGCTGCGCTGCAGATGAGCGCGCCGCTGCAAGCGGTGACCGCCAACCCGTTCCCGGCCTCGTATTCGGACCGCGTGCGCAGGATCGGCGTGGTAAACGCGAAGAACAGGATGCTCACCGCGATCGCCGCGGCGCTGATGGACGGGCCGGCAGCGCTGCGCGGCGCCATGATCGACAACTTCATTGTCGAAGGGTTCACCTTCGATCAGGTGATGCGCGACGACGAGGCGCTGGAAGCCTTCGTGCGCAAGGCGGCGATCGGCGTGTGGCACGCCTCGTGCACCTGCCGGATGGGCCGGGCGGACGATCCGATGGCGGTTGTCGATGCGCAAGGGCGCGTCAAGGGGATACAGGGTTTGCGCGTGGTCGACGCCTCGATCTTCCCCGTGGTGCCCTGCGCCAACACCAATTTTCCGACATTGATGACGGCGGAAAAGATCGCAGCCGCGATGAGTTGAACGTGTGCCCCGGACGCAGCGCAGCGGGCCGCTCTTCGCGGCCTGGTGTGCTGCTGAGCCGGGGCCGTGCAAAGCGCGGTGTGTGGTACGGTCCCGGTTCTGCGAAGCAGTGCGAAGATCGCGCTGCATCGCGCCCGGGACACGAACAGGCCTAGATGGCTAACTGCAGGAAGGAGCACGCCATGGCTGAACGAGCTTACTCTTACGCTACACACCTCGACATAAAATTTGATGCTCTGAAGCTTATCGACGTGTCGTCGCTGGCCAAGGCCGTTACGGACCAATGGTACAATCAGACGCTCTGCAAGGTAAACGATGCTGTGGTACGGCTCGGCGTGATGCAGGGCGAGTACCACTGGCACAAGTATGACAATGACGATGAGTTCTTTTTTGTGTTGAGCGGAAAGTTCATCATCGATCTGGAAGGCCGGTCTGTTGAACTGCTGCCCAATCAGGGTTTTGTCGTCCCAAAAGGCGTCATGCATTGCACCCGCGCACCGGAGAAGAGCATCATCTTGATGGTCGAGACAGCGGCAGTCGTGCCGACCGGGGATGCGTGAGCGCGTTGTCTGACGACCGATACGGACTGATGGCAGGAAGGAAAATACCATGGAACTGAAGCTCCATCACGTGAACTACTCGACCAAGGACGTTGGCGCGGTCGCGGAGTTTTATCGGTCTCTGTTCAACATGAAGCCGGTGCCAGGCTATCAGGACGCGCGGATCACCTCGCAGGGCTACGACGGCAAGGTCGAGTTTCTGACCGACGGCACGACAGAGTTCCACATCTCACCGCAGGATCTCGGCGTCGCATTCCGGACCAAACAGAGTCTCAATCCGGTCGACCGCGGCCACATCGCGTTTCGGACCGACGATATCGAGGCGTTCAAGGCCATGCTGCGCGAGAAAAACATTCAATTCGCCGACTACGGCGTTTGGGCAATGGGCGGCTGGTATCAGATCTTCCTGCAGGATCCCGACGGCACCATCGTCGAAGTGCATCAGACTGATTACAAGGCGCCCGCTGGATAATCCACCTGCCTTCGATTCCGCCGATGCCGTGCCGCCCAGCAGGACATGTCACGCATCGTTGAAGATCATCGAGACGGCACTCAGATAGTCAGCGGGCCGAAAGGCAAGTCATGCGGGTCTTCGTTACAGGAACCTCAGGCTATATCGGCGGATCGGTCGCGGTTGCGCTGGCCGCTGCGGGGCACGAGGTTTCCGGGCTGGTGCGCTCGGAGCGGAGTGCGGAGCAGGTGGAGGCTTTTGGCATTACCCCGGTGCACGGGACGCTTGACGATGCCGAGGTTTTGCGCGCTGCGGCGACGCGCGCGGACGCCGTCATCAATGCAGCAAATGCCGACCATGAGCCCTCCGCGCAGGCACTGCTGGGGGCGATCGAGGGCACGGGGAAAACCTACCTTCACACCAGCGGTTCCAGCATCGTAGGGACACAATCGGCCGGTGAACGCGTCGATGCCGTTTTCGACGAGGATACGCCTTTCACGCCATCGAGCGGGCGCGCCGCGCGCGTTGCATTGAACCAGCATATCCTGTCCTTCAAGGCGAAGGGCGTGCGCGCGGTCATCGTTTGTCCGAGTCTGATTTACGGGCTCGGCCGCGGGCCGGCCAAGCACAGCATCCAGGTCCCGTTGCTGATCAAGCTGGCGAAAAAAAACGGCGTCGCCAGGCACTATGGTCCAGGTGAAAATATCTGGTCGAACGTGCATATCGACGATCTGGTCGAACTTTATGTTCTCGCGCTCGCCTCGGCGCCTGCAGGCGCATTCTATTTTGCCGAGAATGGCGAGAATTCGATGCGGCAAGTGTGCGAGGCGATCAATCGCAGACTAGGCGTCAAAACCGGCACGGTGGTGATGTCGCTGGACGAAGCGTCACGCGAATGGGGCGAGGGCATGGCGCGGAACACCATGGGCTCCAACAGCCGGGTTCGCGCGGTCCGCGCCCGAGCCGAGCTTGGCTGGCGCCCGGGCGGGCCGTCGCTGATCGACGAAATCGAAAGCGGTTGTTACGCGGAGTGTCTTGGCACCTAGGGCCTGCGGCCCTGCCCTACTTCGCCGACGCCGGGAACGATGCTAAGCTGCTTTCGCCAATAAACTCTCCGAATGGAGAAAACATGAAGCGACGGGACTTCCTGGCTTCGGCGATAGCCGTGGCGGCCATGCCGCGGACGCTCGCAGCGCAGGGCGTGCCAAGAGTCGCTCGCATCGGCTGGCTCAGCGCGCAGACCGAGGCGAGCTTGACCCCCTATCTTGCCGCGATGCATGCCGGCTTTGCCGATATGGGCTATATCGAAGGCCGCAATCTGGTGATCGAATATCGCTTTGCGAATGACGCCGTCGAACGCGTGCCGGAGCTCGCAGCGCAACTTGTAAAACTTCCGGTCGACATCATCCTTGCGCAAGGCCAGGCGGTGTCCGAGATAAGCCGCCTCGATCTGCGGATCCCTGTCGTGTATATTTTCAGCGCTGACCCGGTATCGGCGGGGCTGGCCGACAGTCTGGCTCGTCCGCGCGGCAATATGACGGGTTTGACATTCATGGCAGCCGAGCTGAACGGCAAGCGGCTGGAGATTTTGCGCGACATCATTCCCGATCTGCGCCGCGTTGCCATCGTCGCCAATTCCGAGCATCGGGGCGTGCATCTCGAGCGCGCCAATTCCGAGGAGGTTGGACGGCGGCTGGGCTTGACGATCCGGTATTACCCGACGCCCAGCCGCGACAAGCTTGACGATGCGCTTGCCGCGATGGCGGCGGAACCTCCGCAGGCGATCTCGGTGTTCTCGGACGGCTTTGCGGTTCAAAATCGCCAGCGCATCATCGATTTCGCCACCAGCCAGCGCGCCCCGGTGATCGCGGCTTGGCCGGTATTCGCCCGCAGCGGCGCGATCTGCAGCTATGGACCACGCCTTTCCGAATCATACCGGCGGCTCGCCGATTACGTCGATCGCATCCTCAAAGGCGCAAAGCCGGCTGATTTGCCGATCGAGCAACCGACAAAATTCGAGACGGTGGTCAACCAGCGAATGGCGAAGACATTGGGTCTGACGATACCGCCATCGCTGCTTGTAAGCGCCGATGAGGTGATTGACTGACGCAGCTATCGCATGGCGCGGATCAATTATGATCAGGAACGGACTTTATTTAGCTACCACAAGGTTTCTGGACGGCGTGGAAGCCTACAACAGACATGTAATGGTGCTGCGTGACGGCACGATGCGCGGGGGCGGTGGATTTTATTATACTGTCGGAACCTACACTTGTTCCGAAGGCAAGTGGAAAGGTGAAATGACCAGCCAGGAGCATTCACCTATTGCCGGTACGTATCCTTGGGCACGAAAAATTATCAGCACCGGATTTACCGGAACTTATTCTGATGACGGTGCTGAGTTCGATGCCACTGCCCTGGCTGGCAAGCAATCCTTTCGATTCAAATCGATCTACCAGTTGCTGGTCGCGGACTGAAATCGCGCAGGGCGGATTAGGCGTAGTGTGGGCAAAGCGAAGCGTGCCCACCATTCAATTCAGCGCGAAGACGTTCGATTAAAAAAATGGTGGGCACGGCGCCAAGAGCGTCTTTGCCCACCCTACGGACTACGCTGCGGAACTACTTCGCCGCCGTCGGAAAAGCCGGCAGCTTGTCGATGTCGCGCGCGTCATGCTGGATGATGAGGGTTGCCTTGGCGTTGGCCGCGATCTTCTTCATGCGGTCGATCGAGGCCAGCGTCTGCGCGCGGTCGAAATTGAACCACGGCACGCCGCTCGTGTCGTAGTTTTCGTGGAAATGCACGGCGTCTCCGGAAATCAGTACGGGGCCCCTCTGCGGCAGCTTTACCAGAATACTATGGTGGCCCGGTGTGTGCCCGGGCGTGTTCAGCACGATCACACTACCGTCGCCGAACACATCCTTGTCGTTCAAGAGCGGCTCGACCTTACCCTCGCCCTTGATCCAGGGCGCGAACGGCGCGGCGTTGACGCCTTGCGCCGGCTGAGGCGCCGATATCGCGTCCCAGTCGCCCTTGCCGATCAGCACGGTGGCCTTCGGAAACGAGCCGACCTGTCCGGTGTGATCGGCGTGGTAGTGGCTGATGCCGACATATTTTATCTGATCGGGCGTGAGCTTGAGCTGCGCCAGCTGATCGACCAGGCTGACCTTCGGCGCGACATTGGGCGCGGTCATGGCGTGGCCGGTGTCCCACATCATGTAGTCGTCGCCGTGCTTGATCAGATAGCAGCTGAATACGAACTGCACTTTCAGGTCGCCGTAGGCGAAGGTGTCCGAGAAACGCTGGTTGACGGCGGTCGGTGCCTGCGGGGTGCCGCAATCGGCCATCCGAGTGAGCGCGACCTCGGGCGTCGTTTGCGCAAGCGCGGCGAAGGCGACCAGCGCGTTGGCAGAGATGCCGACGGCGACGAGAGCAAGCAATCGCTTCATGGTTGATTCCCCGGGATGCGCATGCGGAATTTTGCGCTTGGCGAATTGTGGCGCGACGGGCAGTTTCCGTCAACGTACCGCGCCGCCGGCAGGGCAGACCGGCACGTTCAAGAACCTCTGTTCAGGACTTCCGTCAGGACTTCTTCTTCGGCACCTTCTTGCCCTTCTTGCGAGCCTTCGACAAACCGATGGCGATGGCCTGCTTGCGGCTCTTCACCTTGCCGCCCTTGCCGCCGCGGCCGCTCTTGGCGGTGCCCTTCTTGTAGCGGCGCATCTCGTTCTTCACGTCGTTGCCGGAGCTCTTTGAGTATTTGCGTTTCTTCTTGGCTTTCTTGGCCATGTTCACCTCCCAAAGAAGAAACAACAACCGGTATGGGGCCAAGGTTCCATCACATTGGAACAAAGCCGTTGATGGCGGGTTTCGACGGGGGCTGCGGAGAGCAAAACCGATGGCGGAGCCTGACGTCCGCAAGGGAATGCCGCCGGTCAAGCTGGCGCGGGACGAATTCGAACGGCGCTATCGCAGCCGCTTCATCGATCCGGCGTTCGCTCCGTTGCAGGAGCAACTCGATGCCATCGTCGCCGCCGCCTGGGACGCCTATGACAATTCACGGAAGGCACCCGTCACCCGCAAGGCGGGGCCGGGTTTTGCCGATCCCACTTACGAAATCGCCGCCGACTGGCTCGCCGCGCGGGATGCCATCCTTGCGGCGCAGCGCCGCCACGATGCCGCGGACGCAATGCCCCGCATTCTCCTCATCAACGGATCGGCCCGCAGCGAGCATACCTGTCCGGGCGAGATGTCGAAGTCCTGGCGTCTGGTTGAGGTCGCCGAGCCGGTGTTCGCGCAAGCCGGATTCGCGGTGGATATTCTCGATCTTTCCCGTGTTACTTCGGAATTCGGCAAGCAGATACATCCCTGCAAATCCTGCGTTTCGACTTCGATGGCGCTCTGCCATTGGCCGTGCAGCTGTTATCCGAATTACTCGCTGGGGCAGACCGACGACTGGATGAATGAAATCTATCCGCTCTGGGTCGCGGCCCACGGCATCATGATCGTGACGCCGGTCAACTGGTATCACGCGCCGACGCCGTTGAAGGCGATGATCGACCGGCTGGTCTGCGCCGATGGCGGCAATCCGGATCCCTCCTCCACCCATGGCAAGAAGGCCGCTGAGGCCAAGGCTCTCGAACTGAAGGGATGGCCTTATCCCAGGCATCTGGCCGGGCGCCACTTTGGCATCGTCGTTCATGGCGACAGCACGGGCGCCGAGACGCTGCGACGCTCCTTGTCCGACTGGCTCACGGACATGCATCTGATCTCGGTAGGCGGGCTCGCCGAGACCGACGGCTATGTCGGATACATGGAGCCTTACGCGACGTCGCACCAGGCTCTCGACCAGGATGAGGCGTTTCAGGAAGCGGTCCGCAACGCCGCGCGCGCCCTTGCCAGAGCGATAACGCTCAGCCGCGCCGGCCGATTCGAGAATCCTTCGCAAGGCCTCGTCGAGCCCGAGCCCAAATAGCCCACCAAGGCGTCCGCGCACTCGCGGCCGCAGAATCGGCAATCACGCCATCGATTGTCAGGTAGCGAACATTAGAGCCGTCAATTCATCTCGACCTTTGCGGAAATCCGGTAATCTGCCGGGCCACCGCGGCTCATGAGGATGCGTCGGCATGTGTCACCGAGCCGGCAGGGTTGGCGCGGAGCGCCATTTTCGAGACGCCAAAGACCTCGATTGCGCTGACGGCGTCGCGGTGATATCCGCAAGGCAGCTTGTCGGCGGGCAAGACGTAGAGGCTTGGCAATGGGGATCGTCGAGTGGTGAAGCTCAATGCGAACAGGAAAATATCCGCGGCGCCGGCTGAGCGCAAATGTCCTGCATGCAAGGGGACCGGATTCCCCGCGGTAAAGCAGCCAAGGCAGCCCGGCCGCAAAATCTATCCTGCGCGTTGCGACAGATGCGACGGCAAAGGATGGGTAGAGGCTGCCAACTGAAGGTTTGCCTCCGGCTCAGTCGGTAGCCTGGTCCATTGCAAGCCAGGCCGCGCGGGCCTACGGCGCGAGCCGCGCCAGCCCCTTCCAGTCGAAAGCGATACCGTGGCCGGGCCGCGCCGGCGCCAATGCCATGCCGTGGTCGAGCACCAGGGCGTGCTCGATATAGCGGTCGAGCCCAAAGCCGTGCGCTTCGAGGAAAGAGCGGTTGGGACAGGCGGCGAGCAGGTGCACGGTGACGTCATGCGCGCCGTGGCTGGTGACCGGGAGATTGAAGGCTTCGGCAAGGCGCGCGATTTTCATGAAGGACGTAACGCCGCCGCAATTGGTGACGTCCGGCTCGGGATAGGACACCGCACCGGCGGCAATGTAGTTCTTGAACTCCCAGAGCGAGCGCAGATTTTCACCGGCCGCGATCGGTACGCCGCCTGCCTCGAGGACGCGGGCGTGACCGGCAACGTCGTCGGGGATGATCGGCTCCTCGAGCCAGGTGAGGTCGCAAGGCGCAAGCGCCCGGGCGGCGCGGATCGCTTCCTCGACGCCCCATTTCATGTTGGCGTCCGCCATCAATGGAAAGCCATCGCCGAGATGGGTGCGCATCGCCCGGACGCGTGCAACATCGGATGCAAGATCGGGGCGGCCCACCTTCATCTTGATCGCGCGAAAGCCTTTGGCGAGATTGTCGTCGGTCTGCTGCAACAGCGCCTCGAGCGAAAGATCGAGGTCGATGCCGCCTGCATAGCAGGGCACGCGGGGATCAAAACCGCCAAGCAAGCGAAACAGCGGCAGATTGGCGCGCCGTGCCTTCAAATCCCATAGTGCGATATCGAGCGCCGACAGCGCCAGCACGGCTGCGCCACCGCGCCCGCCATAATGCAGACCCCACCAGACGTGATGCCAGATTGCTTCGGTGTCGTCAGCCTCGCGGCCCTCAATCAGGCCGGGGATTTCCTTGCCGAGGATATCTGCGATCGCGCCGCCGCTGCGGCCGACCGTATAGGTGTAGCCCACGCCTTCGGCGCCATCGGCGTCGCGAACGCGACAGGTGACGAGTTCGAACGCGTCGATCTTGCCATGGGTGCTGTCGGACAGCGGCACGGCGAGGGGGATGCGATAAAACCCGGTTTCGGTCGTCTCCATGCGCGCCATTTGCGTCCCTCACCCGGCGTTTGTTTAACGTTAAGCCGATCGCGAAGACCGGGCAATCGCCCGCCTTGCCCTGCTGGATTTCCTTCGGCCTTTCGCGCAATTTCTCGGTCATGAACGCCGCTTCGTGTGATGACGAAGCGCGACCGGGGAACGGAGCGGACGAGATGGATGAGATTGAGATCGTCGACTACGATCCACGCTGGCCGGCGTCGTTCGACGAAGAGGCCCATCGGTTGCGCGCAGCGCTCGATCCGTCCTTGATCATGGGCCTCGAGCATTTCGGAAGTACGGCTGTTCCCAACCTGTCCGCCAAGCCCATCATAGACATCCTGATTGCAGTCCGATCATTGGCGGATGCGCGAGCTGCCTTTGTCGAAGGACTTCGAAATCTTGAATACGTATACTGGGCCGAGAACCCGAAGACGGATCGAATGTTTTTCGTTAAGGGCATGCCACCCTTTGGATCGAGGCGCTCCCACCATGTGCATGTGACGGAGCTACACGGAGAGATGTGGCAGCGGTTGGCGTTCAGGGACTATTTGCGCGCTCATCCGGAAGAGGCCGGGACTTACGAGCAACTCAAACGACGGCCTTGCAACCGAACACCCGACGGATCGAGAGGCCTATACCGAGGCCAAATCGGCCTACATCGAAAGTGTGATGCGGAAGGCAATCAAGTAGCGCAGTTTCCTGAGATGGGTCGAGCCTTTGCGAAAACCCATCTTCCACCGCTTGTGCTTTTTCAGCGGGGTCAAAGCCGCGTGGGAAGCGAGGGCTGTGTGCACAGCCCTCGCTTCGTCACTCAGTCGATTTCGTGGACCACGGTACGGGTGCCGGGATCGACCAGCATCACGCGATCGCCGGAATAGACGTAGCGATATTTCGTGACGGTCGGACCCCAGTCCGCCGGAACCGCTTCGAGCTCTACGTCAGCCGGGACCCTGCCGCCGACGATGATCTTTTCCTTGGTGGTGACGGGGCGAATCTTGTGCTCGGTTACGTAGCTCTTGATCTTGGTGCGGTACTGCGGTTCGATCTGAACGGCGGCGCCGGCGGTGCCTGTCGTCGTGGTTACCGTGGTCTGGGCGAGCGCAGCGGTTGCCATCAACGACGCGGCTGCTGAAATCAGCAGGAACTTTTTCATCTGTCTCTCCATAGCCGCATCATGCGGACCGGCATTTAATGCAGTGCGGCCGTTTCAGTTCCCTCCACGAGCGCGGTTCCGCGAACTGAACCTGACGTTGGTGGCTACGCGGCGCGAACATGCTGGAACACCGCCATGCCGGCGACCAACACGGCAAGCGTGGCATAGGTCGGCACCAGCCCGATCTCGCTGATGCCGACCGTGCCGAGGAATGCGCCGGCGGCAAGGCCCACATCCGACCATGTCGCGAACGAGGCCAGCGCGCCGATGCGATCGGGCGAACGCTCTGCAGCGAGCACGGGGCTGACGGTGGTCAGGAGCGCGCGCGCGACGATCACGACAATGGTTCCGGTATAGACATGGCCGAGCGCGATTGCGGCGAGGCCCAATGCTACGACCAGGCTGCAGGGCAACAACAGGCGGCCGGCGCCGATGCGGTCCGCGACCGGGCCTGAAAACAAGGCCAGCACGATGTGGGCCAGGCGCTGAAAGGCGAGCAGCAGGCTAGCGCCGACGACCGCCGACGCGGCGGGCATATAGGCGGAGAGCAGCAGCGAGACCGTAGCGCCGAGCACGCCATCTGCGGCCAGCGCGAGCGTAAAGAACAACATGTTCAGATCCGAGGGGATCCAGCGGCGCGGCGCCCGCGCCTCGCCGGGCGCGGCAACCGTCGGCGAAAGCGCGAGCGCAAGCGGGAAAGCGGCAAGGCCGATCAGGCCATAGATGGTGAACGCCTGATGCGGCCCGACGCTAAGGCAAAGCGGGCCGATGCAGACGAGCGAGAGGAATGCACCGACGCTTGAGACCGCGCGGGAAAGACCGACGCGGGTGCCGGCGTTGCGGCCGTCGCCATAGGCATAGGCGTTCATCATCAGATTGATGACGCCCCACGCGCCGCCCCACAGCACCCGTGCCGCGAACAGCAGCACAAACCCGCCGAGCAGCCCGTAGCCCAGCGTCGAAACCGCGGCCGCGAGACATGCAATCGCGGTCAGCGCCTTCGCGCCGTAGTGGCGGGCGAGCGGCGACACCCAGCCATAGCCGAGGATGCGGACGACGCGGTTGATCGACAGCAGCAACCCGACCGCCAGCGCGTCGAGGCCAAACTCCGCAGCATACAGCGGCAGCACCACATACAGTACGACGTCGCCAGGCCAGACGATACCGAGGCAGGCGGAAGCGATCAGTGTGTTTCGCAAGGTTGCCCGATCGTCGGCGGCTGCGGTCGGGTGTTGCAACAGTGCGGTTCCTCCGCGTCGTTTAATTGCGGCTCAGTCCTTGCCGGAATCTATTGTGCTGCGTGGCAGCTTGTTCATCAAGCTTCTTTGGCCCGCTCGAGAGGGATGATGCATTCAGCAATACAGCGTAAGCTTGACCCGACACGACCTTGCCGCATCTGCCCGCTCACCATCGGGGGGCGGGAAAAGCTTTACGAACACAACCGGTTAGGATAACAGCAAAGGATATTGGCGTTTTCATTAAACGGATTTCCATGCCCCGACTGCTCGTCCAATACAGGGTCTTCATTGGCTCCCCCGGAGGACTCCAGCAAGAACGGGAATGTTTCCGCAACCTGCTGGCCCGGTTCAACGCGAACTACGGTGAACCAAGCGGAATCGTTTTCGCGCCGGTGGGTTGGGAAGAAACGCTGGGTGGCGTAGGGCGTCCGCAAGAACACATCAACGAGGATCTTCGGAGTTGCGATTACGCCGTCTTTATTTTTCATGATCACTGGGGATCGAAAACCGGCAGCGGCAAGACTTCCGGCACGGAAGAGGAATGGGAACTTGCGCTGGAGCTTTATAAGAAGAACATAATTCGAAAGATTTGTTTGTTTTTCAAGAATGTCGATCCGGCCAAGCTGTCCGATCCGGGATCGCAATTGAAGAAGGTCCTCGATTTTAAAAACCGGCTGACGCGCGACAGAACCTACCTCTACCAGACTTTCGATACGCCAGCGGACTACGGTCAGTTGCTTGAGAGCCATTTGGCAAAGTGGCTTCGCGACAATAGCGCTGAAAGCGGGCTCAAGGCACCCACACAACCTTCCGCGGCTGTCAGCCCGGTTGCGGCCGCGCAGAACATCGAGCCGTCCTTTGATTATTGGGTCGCTGAATCCCAGCGGCTTACGGACCCGGAATCGGCCGATTCCAATCCGACCTATGCCCGCTTTTGCGCAGAGATGGCTCTCAAACTTGCGGCAAGCGACCTCGATTGGGCAAAGGCCCAGAATGCCAAGGGTATCGCGCTGTTTCAATTGAACGATCCGGCAGGGGCGATCGAAAGTTTCGAAAGCATTGCGAGCCGGCTGGCTAAAGCGGTGAATGTCGATGAATGTCGCAGGCATGCATCCGCCCTGGTGAACAAGGCGATCGCCCTGGGATCGATCGGCCGGGAGGATGAAGCGGTTGCAGTTTATGAGGATGTGGTCGGAAGGTATGGAAGCTCGGACGACCTAATCTTGCGTGAGCAAGTAGCGAGCGCGCTGGTCAACAAGGGAGTCGCGCTTGGCTTGCAGGGGAAGAGCGAGGAAGAACTCGCGGTCTACGACGAACTGATCCGGCGATTTGCAACAGTAAGCGGGCAGAACCTTGAGGAAGCTGTCGCGATGGCGATGCTCTATAAAGGAGTAACGCTTAGCGGATTAGGAAGGAATGAGGAGGCCATCGCGGTCTATGGCGATGTGATCGAGCGGTTCCAAACCGCGACGGGGCCGGCCTTTCGCGAATTGGTCGCAAGGGCGCTGCTGAACAAGGGCGCCGCGCTCCGTCCCCTTGACCGGCGCAAGGAAGCGGTCGCCGTCTATGCCGAACTGATAGATCGATTCGGGGGTGCGCGCGAGCCTGCGCTACGGGAGCAGGTTGCAGAAGCGTTTGTAGGCAAGGCCATTATGCTTGCCGAACTCGATCGGAACGACGAAGCCATTAGGGTCAATGACGACATGATCGGAAGGTTTGGTTCCCCGAACGAACCAGCGCTGCGGGTGCAGATCGCGAAAGCGCTGGTCAACAAGGGATTCGCCCTTGGCCAGCTCGCTAGGCCCGATGACGAGCTGTCGGTATATGATGATGTCATCGGAAGGTTCGGCACGGCAAGCGAGCCGGCACTCCGTGAATGGGTTGCGAAGGCGCTGGCAAACAAGGGCATTACGCTCGGCCAACTTGGGCGGAGGGAGGAAGCGATCGCGGTCTATGACGACGTGATGGAGCGGGCGGGAGCTGCGAATGAGCCCGCGTTGTCTGAGGTCATTGCCGCCGCGCTGATGAACAAGGGCGTGACGCTCGACGAACTTGATCGGCACGAGGGCGCCATCGCGGCGTATGACGGCCTGATCGGACGGTTTCGGACCGCAACCGAACCGGCTCTTCGGGAATTGGTCGCAAAAGCGCTGGTGAACAAGGCCGTTTCGCTAGGCCAGCTCGGTCGGATCGAGGACAAGATCGCGGTCTATGACGATGTGATCGGGCTGTTCGGCACGGCAAGTGAGCCGGGGCTGCAGGAATGGGTCGGGAGGGCGCTACTCAACAAAGGAATAACGCTCACTCAACTTGGGCGGAGCGAGGATACGATCATCGTCTACGACGATCTGATCATGCGGTTCGGAAAGGCAAATGAACCGCCATTGAGAGACATCGTCGCAGATGCGCTGGCAAGCAAGGGCGCTACACTCGAACTGCTCGGTCGGTACCAGGACGCGATCGCCGTCTATGACGATCTGGTCCAACGCTTCAGCACGGTCAATGAGCCGACAGCGAGAGAGTTGATCGGGACTGCACTATTGAGTAAGGCCACGACACTTGACCGGCTTGGCCGGCACGACGAGGAGATTGCCGCTTACGACAATCTGGTCGAGCGCTTCGGCAAGGTCAATGAGCCCCCGCTGCGTGAACTGGTGGCGAAGGCACTCATGAACAAAGGCGTTACGCTGGGGCAACTCGAGCGGAACCAGGAGGAGATCGCCGTGTACGACGATCTGCTCCAGCGCTTCGGTACGGCAAAGGAGCCGGTGCTGCGAGAGCAGGTCGCGAAGGCACTCGTGAACAAGGGCTTGACTCTCTTCGTTCTTGATCGAGCCCAGGAGTCACTTGAGCTCTATAACTATTTGATCTCTCAGATTGCTCCGGAGCGCCCACTGTTGGCCAGGGCTATGGCTTGCAAAGGCATTGTTCTCGCCAGTCTCGGGCACGCCGAAGAGGCGGCCGCGATCTATCACGATTTGATTGCGAGATTTGGTCCTGAGATTGAACATCTGCCAACCGAGTTGAAGATACTGCGCGAGTCGACCCAGGAAAAGAAGCGATCGCGAATCAAGCCGAAATCGAAGAAAAAATCCGTCAAACCGGGGAAGAAAAAGAATTAGCCGGCAACGGACGCCGCTGCCGCTCCCTGACCTGATGAAAGCCGGGACGATGGTGCGGACCGATCGTCGAGGGACCTACGCCTCCGGCATCGTCATTTGCGAGGGAGAGTTTGAAATGCCCGCACCATACACGGGAGGCTGTCAGTGCGGTTCGCTGCGCTACGTGCTGGATGCCGAGCCGCAATGGCTGGTCGCCTGTCACTGCAAGCAATGCCAGCGCCAGTCCGGCAGCGCGTTCGGCATGTCGATGCTGGTGAAGGAAGAAAGCCTCAAGGTGACCGGTACGACCAAGCGGTTCACGCGCATCACCGACAGCGGCCATCGGAACACCGGCGTGTTCTGCCCGGAGTGCGGGGTGCGGATCTATCACATGCCGGGCTATGCGACGGACGTTCTCGTTCTCAAGCCCGGCACGCTCGACGACACGAGCTGGCTGCGACCGAGCCACTTCGTCTGGATGAAAAGCGCACAGCGCTGGGTCACCGTCCCTGAGGGCGTCAAGACGCTCGAGACGCAGCCCAAGGTGTGACGAGGCAAGTGAGGCTAACGGCAAGCGTCGTCCGCTATCGGATTGCCTTCAGTTGAGGTGGCGATCCAGGAACTGGTGCAGGCGATGACTTGCATCGTCCGCCGCCTCGCCGTTGTATTCCAGCCAGTGTCCGAACAAGGTCTGACCGGGCTTCAGGTGCGGGTAAAAGAATCCGTGGTGCGTGCCGGGATAGACAACGAGTTCGACCGGTGGCCCATCGCTGCCCCAGCCGGCGATTTTACGGGAGCAGTCCGCCGCCGGCGTCCAGTCGTCGAGCGCGCCGATGAGGATGAGCGTGGGTATTCCCGGCCGCGCCATCGCCTGCTTGCACGGAGGATTGAACGCGGCCGCGGCTCGGAACCGCAAGTTGCTTGCCGCGACGAAGGGTTCGAACGAATTCGGCTCCGCCACCGAGAGGGTGATCCAGCCGCCGGCCGAGAAGCCGATCACGGCCACACGGCCGGGATCGACGAAGCTCTGGCGGCTTAGGAAAACCAGGGCGCCGTAGGCGTCCGGCCTGCGCGTGAGGAAGGTGTCAAACGCGCTCGCTGTACAGGCGTGATCGATGCCACGCGTCGCATAGCTGTCCACCAGCAGGAGGACATAACCACGCCCGACAAGGTCATCGGCCAGTTTTTGCTTGGTCGTGTCATGCATCCCGCCGCAGCCGTGTAGTCCGACGACGGCGGGAAAAGGCCCTGCGCCCTCGGGCCTTGCCAGCGCTCCCTCGATGCGGTCGCCGCGAATGAGTCCGCCCGAGACCAGGCGCTGCGGGGCGCTTTCGAATTCGACGCGCTGCAGCGGGGCGGCCGATGCATGGGCGATCAGCGCATGCAAGATGCAGCAAAGCATCAGCAGCGATAGGGCGGGCAAAGGCGCTCTTGCGCCGCGGCCACCATTTTGATCCGCGTGAACGGCGGAGCGGTGGGCACGCCACCGGGCGCGTGCGCGTCCGGTGTCTTTGCCGACCCTACAAACAACCGTTCCAGGCAATGGCGTCTCCAAGCTGAAGAGATCGCGGCAGCGTGCAATGAACTCCGTGCCGACGCAGCGCAGCGGGTCGCTCCCTGGTGCGCTGCACTGCATCCGGGAAATAAGACAGCACCGACGCCCCTACTCCACCTTGATGCCCGCCGTCTTGATCACCTTGGCCCATTTTTCGGTGGCCTCCAAGATGATCGTCCCGAATTCCGCGGGTGTGCCGCCAAGCACGGTGCCGCCAAGCTCGACGATCCTCGTTTTGACTTTGGCGTCCGCAAGGCCGGCATTGAGCTCCTTATTGAGCAACGCGATGATGTCGCCAGGCGTCCCCCTCGGCGCGCCGATGCCGGCAAAACCAGAGGCCTCATACCCCGGCACGAAGTCCGCGACCGTCGGAACGTCCGGCAACACGTCCAGCCGGGCCATGGTCGTGACCGCCAAAGCGCGTAGCGCGCCAGCCTTGATGTGCTGGATCGATTCCGACACCGGACTGAAGATCACCTGGATCTGGCCGCCGACCAGATCGGTGGTCGCAGGCGCGCCGCCACGATACGGGACGTGGACCAGATCGACGCCGGCCATCATCTTGAACAGCTCGCAGCCGATGTTTTGCGGGGTGCCGGGGCCGGCCGAGCCATAGTTGATCTTGCCCGGATTGGCCTTGGCGTAGGCGATGAATTCGGGAAGCGTCCTGGCCGGGACCGAGGGATGCACCACGACGACGTAAGCGAGCCGCGCGGCGCAGATCACCGGCGCGATGTCGCGGATGAAATCGAAACTGAGATTGGAGTAGAGCGCGGCATTGATCGCATGCGGGGTCACGACCTGCAGCAGGGTGTAGCCGTCCGCCGGCGCTCTGGCGACAGCCTCGGTGCCGATATTGCGGCTGGCGCCGGCCCGGTTCTCGACGATGAATTGCTGGCCGAGCCGATCCGACAGCCATTGTCCCATCAGCCGCGCCTGGATGTCGGTCGCCCCGCCGGCGGGAAAGCCGACGATGATCCGCACCGGCCGTGTCGGCCAGGCCTGCGCCCGCGCCATGCGCGGCAGGGCCGGCAGCGCGGCGGCGCCGGCGGCGAGATGCAGGAATCTGCGGCGGGGAATTTTCATGATGCGCCCTCCACGATCTGCGCGACGTTGCGGATGCGGCCCGGACGCGCTTGAGAGACAGACTACGCCTGTCCTACGGGAAGGGGGAAGCGGTCATTCGAATTGACTGGACCTCACCCGGCATGATTGTTGGACCGGACCTCCACAAATCCGGGTGCCGCGCCGATGCCAAAGCTCTACGAAGCCCTCGCAGAAGCCTTCCTTGCGGAAGGCGTCGACACCCAGTTCGTCCTGATGGGCGACGGCAACATGCACTGGTGCACCGCCTTTGCCAGACTGCCGGGCGTGGAGACGGTCCATGTCAGGCACGAGCACGCAACCGTCGCGGCGGCGACGGCCTACAATGTGGCAACCGGCAAGGTCGCGGTTGCCTCGGTCACCTGCGGTCCCGGGGTGACCCAATTGATGACGGCGCTGCCGGCCGCGGTCCGCGCCCGCCTGCCGCTGGTGGTGTTCGCCGGGGAAACGCCGATCAACGCCAAATTCTATAACCAGGCGATCGACCAGGCGCCGCTGGTGACCTCGACCGGCGCAAAATACATCGCCGCGCACAGCCTGCCCCGCATCATGGACCATGTCCGCGAGGCCTTCCACATTGCCAAATATGAGCGGTGCCCGGTGGTGCTTGGCGTTCCCTATGACCTGCAGAAGGTCGAAACCATGGCTAACCAGCCCTACGAGACCTCGGCGATGTACCAGCCCAAAGTCGGGCGCATGTATCCCGATCCCGCGCTCGTGGCCGAGGCCGTCGACCGGCTGGCTTCCGCAAAACGGCCGATCATCCTCGGCGGCCGCGGCGTGTTGTGGTCCGGCTCGCGCGAGGCGGTGATAAAACTCGCCGATCGCTGCGGCGCGCTGCTCTCCAACACGCTGCCGACACGCGGCCTGTTCGACGATCACCCGTTCGGGCTCGGCATCACCGGCAGCTATTTCACGGCGCTGGGCAGGGAAATCTACGAGCAGGCAGACGTCGTGCTCGCGGTCGGCACCAGCCTGTCGTATTACGTCGGACACCGGGCCTTCTTTCCAAAGGCGTGCAAGATTCAGCTGGACGATGCGCCGCGCGGCCTGCGCGACGGTCAGGCCGCCGCCGACCTCTACATCCGCTCCGACGCGCTGGTCGGCGTCGAGGCGATCCTTGCCGGCCTCGATGCGAAGCTCGGCATTGGTAAGCCGACGGCGGCGGCGATCCGCACGAAACAGCTCGCGCACCGCATCGCGACCGAGCCCGCGGATTCGGAAAGCTTCGACATTGAGCCCGGCGTGCTCGACCCCCGCGCGGTGGTCGATGCCATCGACAAGGTCGTGCCGAAGGATTGGGACATCGTCGTCGGCGGCGGCCATCAGGCCTATTTCCCCGCGCAGATGCGCGGGCGGCCGGCGGAGCGTTACACGACGGTGCGCGAATTCGGCGCGGTCGGCAACGGCCTGTGCTATGCGCTTGGCGTGGCGGCCGCGCGGCGGCAGGGCCGCGATGGCAGAATCGTGCTGTTCGAAGGCGACGGCGGGCTGCTGTTCAACATCCAGGAGCTCGAGACGCTGAAGCGGCAGGGCTATCGCATCCTGATCTGCGCCATGAACGACGGCGGATACGGCTCGGAATTCCACAAGCTGCGCGCCGATGGCATCGACGACAGCCTCGCGCTGTTCGGCCGGCCGCCGCTGGAGAACATCGCGCGCGGTTTTGGGCTGCGCGGCCACGAGATACGCGACCTCGCGGTGATCCCGAAGCTGTTCGCGGATTTCGCGGCGCAGGGGGAAAGCGAACTCTGGAACATCCAGATCTCGGATCAGGTGACCGCGCCCGTGATCCGGGCGACCATCAAGCGCGGGCATGGGAATATGTGATGATTTCGTTCGGCAGTGGCCGCCAATTCCGTTATGCCCGCAAACGCCGGGCGCGATGCGCCCGGTGACGTGCCCACAATTTCGTTTGCGTGCGGGATTAGATGGTGGGCACGTCATCACCGTGACCGGACGCCGTGTTGTAATCCTTCACGCGTTCGTCAAGAAGTCGGACAAAAACGCCGCGAGGCGCGTTGGAGATCGCCCGCAACAGGATGAAAGAAGTGAAGCCATGACCAAGCTCGCTACCCTCAAAAGGCGGCTAATGAAGAACCCGAAGTTCCGTAAGGAATACGAAAAGGCCGATGCGGAGTTTTCTATTGTTGAAGCCCTGATCAGGGCCCGAACGACCGCGAAGCTGTCCCAGGCCGAGGTTGCGCGATGCATAGGAACAACCCAGTCAGCAATCGCACGACTGGAAGCCGGCTACACTGCGCCGACCATACGTACCTTGCGGCGCTACGCCGAAGCGACAGGCAAGAAGCTGCGGATCGAGTTGGCGGGTTAGCGAGTCGTAGGGTGGAGAAAGATCGTGCTGTTCGAAGGTGACGGCGGGCTGTTGTTCCACATCCAGGAGCTGGAGACGCTCAGGCGCCAAGCTATCGCATCCTGATCTGTGCGATGAACGGCGGCGGCTACGGCTCGGAATTTGACAAGCTGCGCGCCGACGGCATCGACGATCATTTGACGGTATTCCGCCGGCCGCCGCTGGAAGCCATCGCCTGCGGTTTTGGGCTGCGCAGCCAGGATATCCGCGACGTGTCGATCATCCCGAAACTGTTCGCCGACTTCGCCGCAGGGTGAGAGCGAACTCTGGAACATCCAGATCTCGGATCAGGTGACCGCGCCTGTAATCCGCGCCAGAGGGCATGGGAATATGTGAGGAACGCGTAGGGCGGATCGGCGTTGGTGTAATCCGCCGCTGTTGGACATGGCGAATTACCGACGCCAATCGCGGCGCACCGACCCGGTGCCCCCGCTGTTCTTGACCCTTATCCAGGGTTTGTGATTGACTGCCGTGCGTTTTTTTCCAGGGAGTGAAGCATGAAGAAAATCATCGTTATCGGTCTTGCTACCGCCGCCCTCTCGATTTCTCCCGCCTTGGCCAAGAAGCACGCGGCAAAGCCGAAGGCACCGGCCCCCGCCGCTGCGACTATGGCCGGCAACGGTATCATCGGCCAGCCCAGTCCCGCTGACAAAGCGATGTATATGAAAAACAAGCATGACTCCGGTATAAAGTAGCCGTCACACCGATCATTCGGCTCTCGTTAGCGCCGCTGTCCTCTGGACGGCGGCGTTTTGTTTCGCACCAACGGACATGGCGGCGGCCTCGCGGTATCTGCTCGTGACCCAAGCGGCCATGGTGTCGATGAAGTTTTCGCCGCGCTCAGTCGAGCTTCAGTCCGAGCGATTTCACCACCGGCGCCCAGAGCGCAATGTCGGCGGCAAGGGCCTGACGGAATGTTTCGGGACTTGGATTGACGGGGGCTTCCATTCCCGCGTCGATCAGCATCTGCCGATAAGCGGGCTCGGCGACGGCGCTGCGGGTCGCCTGCGCGATCTGCTCGATGATGTCCGAAGGCGTACCCATCGGCGCGAGCAGCCCGATGGAGCCGGTCACGGTCATGCCGGGAAAACCCTGTTCAGCCGCGGTGGCAAGTTCAGGCGCCGCGGTGAGATGCGTGGGACTGGTCACGGCAAGCACCCGCAGCTTGCCGGCGCGATGCAATTCCAGCACCTGCCCGGTGACGCCTAGCACGCTGATAGGGATTTGCCCCGCGACGGTATCGGCGATAGCGGGGCCCGTTCCGCGATAGGGAATCTGCACGATGTCGGGTGTCGCTGTCAGCGATTTGAACAACTCGCCGGTCAAATGCTGGATGGTGCCGACGCCGGCGTGACCGTAAGACATCTTGCCGGGATTGGCCTTGGCATGCGCGATCAGCTCGTTGAGGTTCTGGGCCGGCACCGTGGGATTGACGGCAATGCCGAGGAAATACGCCGCCGCGCCGGCAATCGGCATCAGATCCTTGACCGGATCGTACAGCGGCCGGCTCTTGAGCAGGCTCTCGTTGACGTGGGTCTGCGTGCCGCCGAGCAGGATGGTGTAGCCGTCAGGCGCGGCCCGCGCGACCGCGGACGCCCCCAGCGAAGAGCCGCCGCCGCCGATGTTTTCCACCACCACCGTGCCGAGCAGCGGCTTCATCTTGTCCGCCCATGGCCGTCCGATGGCGTCGAACGCACCGCCCGGCGCGAATGGCACCACCAGACGGATCGGCCGCGCCGGATAGGTTTGCGCCACCGCCGCGCGCGAGATGACCGGCAGCGCGACGCCGCCCACTGCAAGGTGCAGGAATCTGCGGCGGGAATTTTTCATGATGGTCCCTTCTTCGGTGTGCGGCGGCACGGATGCAGACTACATCCGTGTTGCGGTGAGGTGGAAGGGGCGCCGCCTCCTGGCCGTAGCCGGCGTGCAGCGCGAGCTTGCGTGCCGGCCCTTCGGGTGGAAAACTTCCCCTTACGCTGCATGGGGAGCGGGGCAACATGAAAACGACGGCGTTTTATCTTGCGTTCGCGCTCGCGGCGGTGACAGGCAGCGCGGCGGCACAGAATTATCCGTCCCGGCCGATAACCCTGATCATCCCGGGCGCACCCGGCGGTCCGGGCGACATGGTCGGACGGGTCTTGATCGAACGGATGCGGACATCGCTCGGCCAGCCGCTCGTGATGGAGAATGTCGCCGGCGCCAATGGCACCATCGCAACGGCGCGCCTGGCCCGAGCAGCGCCGGATGGTTACACGCTCATTCTCGGCAACTGGAACAGCCAGGTCGGCGCCAGTGCCGTCTATCCGGTGCCGTACGATGTCCTGACCGATCTCGAGCCGATCGCATTGGTGACGTTTTCGCGCTTATGGCTGGTGGGGAAAGCCGCGTTTCCGCCCAATGACATCGCCGAACTGATCGCGTGGATGAAGGCAAACCCCGGCAAAGCCTCTGTCGCGACCGTCGGCCAGGGCAGCGCCAGCCATATCTGCGGGATTCATTTCCAGAATGCCACGGGCACGGCGTTTCAGTTCGTGTTCTATCGCGCCGGCAGTCCGGCCTACCAGGACCTTGTGGCAGGCCACATCGACCTGATGTGCGCCGAGCGGTCGGCAACGGTCGAGCATTTGCGCGCCGGCAAAATCAAGGCCTACGGCCTGTTGGCCGAAAAGCGCTGGGCCGCGGCGCCCGGCGTGCCGACCATGGAGGAGTCCGGCGTCCCAGGCGCACATATTCCGTGGCTGCAGGGTTTCTGGGCGCCGAAGGGCACGCCAGGCGACATCATCGCAAAGCTCAATGCCGCGGTCGCAGAGGCGCTGGCGGATCCGTCCGTGCACCAGCGCTTGACGGAGTTCGGTCTGGATGTTGCGCCGGACAATGCGCGGACCCCGGAAGCGCTGCGCGCCCTGCAGAAGGCGGAGACGGAAAAGTGGTGGCCGGTGATCAAGGCGGCCGGCGCCAGGCCGGAATGAACGCGGCCGCTCCCGGTTCAAGCGGCAGCCCGCGTACAGGGCGGGTCAGCGTAGCGTAATCTGCCGACTTCCGAAGCTGCCGTTACCCAATCCAATGCACTGATCGTTACCGCCGCGGCAATGGAACAAAAGTTCCAGAGTCTTGTTTGTGTTTGGGTGCTCCGACACGGGTCAGCCTTGGGAGGGGGAAATTTGCGTCGTCGAGGGGCATTCCCGTTTCGCCGGGCGTCCGGCTCGTGGCCCGTATCCGCCTATTTGCTGGTTCTTGCCATTGCGACGTCATTGCCCGTCGTCGGCTGCGCGGCGTTTGTCGCCACGCATTTCGTGGCGGAATCCTCGCAGCTCCGAAAGGCCGAGTATGAGGACCGCCTGCGCTTGATGCGCAATGCGACCGAACTGCGGGTCGCCAATATCATCGAAGACCTGCAAATCCTCGCGCTTTCGCCATTGCTGGCGCAAGGCGACTTCGCCGAATTCAGGGAGCACGCGGCTCAGGCGGCCAAGCTGATCGGGGGCATCGCCATTGTCCTTTATGCCTCCGACGGGCAGCAGATCGCGAACACCCGGCTGGAGATGAACGCTCCGTTGCCCAAACGCATCGCGTTCGACACCGAACGCCGGGCGATCGAAACTGGACAACCCCAGGTATCGGGACTGCAGCAGGCGGTGCTTGATGGCCAGCCGATCGTCACCATCGCAGTGCCGGTGCGCGTCGGCGGCGAAATCCGCTACGCGCTCAATATCGGGCTGTCGACGGAATATCTTTCCGGCCTGATGGATGAATATGTGGCGGCCGGTCTGGTTGGCAGCATCATCGACTCGCGCGGAATCTTGCTGGCGCGGCGTCCCCTGCTGGGCGGCGACACGCTGGTCGGACAGCCAACCATCCCGGAAGTGATGGCGCATGTCGGCGAGCCGCAGGCGTTGTGGATCAAGGCGCTCTCGCGCACCGGCGTGCCGACCTATACCTCGCTGTTGCGCTCCGGCCAAAGCGGTTGGTCGATCAACCTCGCAGTGCCGCGCGAGATCATCGACGGCCCGCTGTACCGGACCATCGAGTGGATCATCGTGCTGACCATCCTCACCTTTGTTCTGGGATTGGCGCTGGCGCGATGGATAGGCAATCGGTTTCTCGCCGAATTTTCCGGTTTCGAACAATACGTCGCGAGCTTGCGCACGGGCGTGGGCGAACCGGAGCTCGGCAACATCACCGAGGTCAATCGAATGAAAAAAGTCCTGCACGCGGTCGGGCGGGAGCTGGCGGGCGCATCGAAGCAGCAACGCATCCTGCTGGATGAAATCAATCACCGCGTGAAGAACACGCTCGGTACCGTACAGTCGATAGCGCGGCTGTCGCGCACCAGCGCCGGCGATCTCGACCACTATGTCGATGCGTTCGAGCACAGGCTGCTGGCGCTGTCCGAGGCCTATAACCTTCTCACCGAGAACAACTGGGTGGGCGCGCACCTCGACGCCGTCGCCAAGCGCACGCTCGCGCCCTTCGCAGGCCCTGACCGGTTGCGGATAAGCGGGCCGGACATCCTGTTGCCGCCAAAGCTCGCGCTTGCGATCTCCGCGACACTGCAGGAACTCAGCACCAATGCCGCAAAATACGGCGCGTTTTCGGTAGCCACAGGCAAGCTGCAAATATCCTGGACGCTCGACGCCGCCGGCCTGGTCCGCTTTGACTGGGTCGAAAGCGACGGGCCGCCGGTCCGGCAACCGACCCGCCGCGGCTTCGGCACGCAGATGATCGGCAGCATTTTTCGCAGCGAGGCAGGATGGTCGGTGCAGCAGGAGTTCGACGCCAAAGGCCTGCGCTGCACCTTGCAATTCTATCTGCGGGAAAAGACCGAGCCGGCGGATTTGACGGCCGCGGCGAGTTGACATGACGAAAAAACCACCCACCGTCGTCGTGAACGACCGGATGCAGCGCGGCTATGTCTACGCGCTTGTGGCCGCGCCGGGACGAAGCTTCGATGCGGATTTCCATCCCGAGCTGACGCCGAAGCAGATGCTGGCGCTCGGCGTATTCGGCGGCAAGTACATGACCGATTGCCGGGACGAATTTCCCGCAAGCTGGTTTGCCCGCGCCCGGCTCTCGCCTGAGCGGCGCGATGCTGCGCTGAACTATTTCGGCGTCGACGCCAGCCAGCCGCTGTCGGTGTGGCGGCGCAAGGGATGGATCCACCCCGACGACCCGCGCGGCTGGTTTCAGTGGTATTGCCGCTACTACATGGGTCGCCGCATGCCGCAGGAGGACCGGCGCCAGATCGCGCGCTGGAAGGCGATCCGGCGGCACGTAGCCCAGATCAAGCGACATTGCGAACCCGGCGACCTGCTCTGTCGAAAACGCCAGCGCCAGGCGCTGCTGCACTGGGCCTATGACAGCCGGAAAATTTGAGCGCGAAGCCCGCTCACTTCTGCTCGCTTGCCTTCAGTTCCTCGGCCAAGGGCCGCAGGACCTGACCCATGGCGTCGAGGCGCTGCTGCCATTCGCTGCCCGGCATGAACGCGAGCACCGGCTCGTCGCCCGGCGAGCTCTTGATGTAGTCGGGATCGCGCACGCTATCGGCAATCGCGGCTTCCAGCTTTTTGACGATGTCGTCGGCAACGCCCTTCGGCACCGCAAAGCCGCGTTCCGCCGTCGAGACGATCGCAACGCCCGCCTCCTCCGCCGTCGGGACGCCGGGCAGCGACGGTGAACGCTGCTTCGACATCATGGCAAGCGCGCGCAGCGGTCCCTTGTTGGTGCCGTGCAGTTCGGGAATTTCGCTTAAAGAGACCATGCCGACCTCGAGATGTCCGCCGAGCAGGTCGGTCCGTTGCGCGGCGGTGCCGCGATAGGAAATTTCATTGGGCTCGACCTTTGCAGCGCGCGCGAACAGCCGGATCGCCATGTGGCCGTTGGTGCCCGCGCCGTTGTGACCGAACGTTACCGAACCGGGCTTGTCGCGCAACGCGGCAACGACGTCGGCGAGACTGGCAAATTTGCTGTCCGCGGCCACCACGATCACGCCGGGATCCTCGACCACACGGGCGACCAGCCGGATTTCGTCGGTGCTGTACTGGGTTTTCCGCGTCATCGGCAGGAAATTGTAGCTGGGTACGTTGACCACGCCCATGGTGTAGGCATCGGGCGCGGCGCGCGCGATCGAGGTGAACGCGATCTCGCCGCCGGCGCCCGGCTTGTTCAGCACCACGAACTTGGCCTTGCCGTCGAGTCGTTTTTCGACGAACGGGAGCAGCTTGCGCGCCATGACATCGGTACCGCCGCCCGGGGCAAAGCCGATGATGACTTCGATCGGCTTGTCCTCCGGCCATGCCGCCAAAGCCGGGCTGCAGGCCGCGACGCCGAATGCCGCGAGGAGTGCGAGGAGTTTTGGTTGCACGACGCTCCGCCCTGTTGTTGTTGTCAGCCGGTCGCGCCGCCGAGCAACGCGACCGGTCATTCAGGCGAATCTTGTAACCGCTCCCCTCGGCAAATGGCAACCGCAAGGCCTTCGAAGCGGCGCATTGAAGCACCGTGAGGGCCTAACTCTGCGTTGACTTCCGCGAGGCGACTGGAAGGCGCAATAAGCGAACGCATTGCACCGTCCCGGCGGGGGATGGCACGCGCGCGTCGCGCGACCCGTCGACAAATCCGCCCTACGCGTCGCTATTGGTGAACGCGAAGTGTGGTGTATTTCATATCCAGCCGGGTTCACCTGGATTAGGTTCGTGACGGGGCCGGTCCGAAACGGCGCCGGCCGTGGCGGCAATATCATTTCGCCAGCGGAGAAGCAGGGCAATGGATGACATCCTGCGGCGTTACCGCGCGCTGTTCGGCAATCGCGCTTACGTGCGGTCGGTATGCGAGGGCGCCGCTTTCCTGGCAGCCAGCAGTATCGCGATTTTCGCCGCAGTCACCTATGCCACGGTCCATGCCAGCAACTACGTCACCGATTTCGTGCTGAGCCGCGTCGGTCCCTTCAACGTCCGCTTTCTGTTCATCTACGGCACCTTCACCGCCTTCGTCATCACCGGGGGTCTGCTCGTCTCGCGGCCGAACCGGTTGCCGTTCGCGCTCAAGGCCATCGCGCTGTTCCTGCTGGTCCGCGCCGTGTTCGTGACGCTCACCCACGTGGCGCCGTCGCCGATCGATCCGCAGAAACCGGCGCCGTTCTTCAACTCGATCTTCTACGGCAGCGACCTGTTTTTTTCCGGCCACACAGGCCTGCCATTCCTCGCCGCCCTTGCGTTCTGGCACGTCCCGCAATGGCGGACCTTCTACCTGGCGCTGACCGCGTTCTTCGGGACGATCGTGCTGCTCGGCCACTATCACTATTCGATCGACGTGCTCGCCGCATTGTTCATCACTCACGGCGTGTTTCAGGTGTCGTGCTGGCTGTTCGGCCGCGAATACGCGCTGTTCCGATCCTCCGAAAACCCCATTGCGCCCCGGCAAAAGCGGGCACCGCGCAAGCCGCAGGTCCCGGCCGGCGAACCGGCGCGCGCGCCCAAGCCGTTCGTGCTGCACGCCGTTGGGGAAGAGCCGGCGGCGGGCGAGCGGTCGAGCGACGGGGGGTAAGGCGGGACCGCGCCGGGGCGACAGGGATCGTTTCGGACGTAGGGTGCAATAAGCGCAGCGCATTGCGCCGCCTGCGCGGCTTCCTGCAAATCGGCTGTCAGGACAAGGTCTCGAGGCGGTCAATAAAGCGATTGCGCCCTGCGGGCCTACATTTCGATATCCGCAAGCCGCGGAAGCAACCTAGTTCCTGGCGGTTTTCAAATGTTCTTCCGCCGCCCCGATGCCGCGCTTCGCCTTGATGGTCAGAGCCGTTGGTTGTGGCTTCCATTCGGAAACCATTTTTTCCGCCTGCTCAAGTTCTGCCTTTGACAACCGGCTCGCCATCTCGTTGACATTCTTTGCGGGCGCCAGTGTCGAGAGCTTGAAATACGCATACGACAGCGACAGATCGCGCGGCACCGCCTTTCCTGCAGAATACGCCATCGACAGACGATAGAGCGCGCGCGGATATCCCTGATCGCCTGCGAGCTTCCACCATTTCAGCGCCTGTTCCGGATTTCCCTGCCGCTCGAACAGGAGGGCGACATCGTGCTGGGCCAGCGCGTAGCCGGCTTTTGCCGCAACAAGCTTGTATTTCAACGCTTCATTTTCGTCTTGAGGCACGATGCCGGCGCCCTGCCCGTCATAATAACAACCAAGCTTGTAGGCTCCCAGCGGATGGTCGGCTGCCGCCGCTTTCTGAAACCAGGCAAAGGCCTGCCTCAAGTCTTGCTGGGTGCCGATGCCGTTGTTGTTCATCATGCCGGCATGATACTGCGCCTCCGCATCGCCCTTGTCGGCCAATGCCACCATCGCATTGAAGGTGTCTGTTTCATTGGCCGCGGCGGGGGTTGACAGAAGCAGCAGGGAGCAAAAGGCGAGGACGAGGAATTTCATGATGAGGCCCGGCGGTCTGGTTCGGAGGGATCATGATTTGGTAGCTTGGAAAGGGAAAAAGTTCGAAGCTGCCGATGGCCGGGTTCAGCTCAGACCCGCAGGGCGCAATGAGCGCAAGCGCATTGCGCCCTCTGTTCGGCTTCTGACAATCGAAGCGGCGCAATAAGCGATTGCGCCCTACGGGCTTCGGCTCAAACTTTCCGATATTTTCGCCCGACGAGGACGCGCGCACCTTCCGGGCCGACCTCCTCGTCATGCGGTTGGTCCTCGGCGACTGCGAAGATCTCTCCGGGACCGTAGGTGACCCGCCGGTTGTCCTGGGTGACCGTGAAGGTGCCGGCCAAAACCAGCCCGCGGATCGCGAAATGATGCCCGTGGTGTCCCTTTCCCGGCCGCGGCTGCAGGCTTTGCGTTTCGATTTCCGTGTAACCGTCGGCCTTGAGATTTGCCTCGAAATCGCTGGTGTTCATGGCGGATGCCTCCGTGACGCCTGCCGATGATGCTCGATCGATCCGCGAAAAGGAAGCCCGCAGGCAATCGACTGTGCAAACGGCTCGGCCAAGCCCTACCGCTTTTTCTTCCGCAACCGCAGCCCAGACGGTCTTCGGCTGAGATGCACAAGGGCTGAGGCAATCCTTCGAGCGCCGCGCATACGCGCGGCTACTCAGGATGATGGTTGAGCTTCTGGTTCGAAACAGAATCGTGTTTTGGCCATATCGTTTTGCCCGACAAACTTGTCGCCTGCCCTGCAACCGGAATATGTTGCGAAGCCAGGGGCGCCACTGAGGGAGAGGCCACATGGGCTACGAAGCGATCAACTTCGGCAAGAAGTTCGCGTTGTTCGACGAGCAATGGCAGCCGAAGGTCGTAGCTGAAATGAATGACTACCAGTTCAAGATCGTAAAACTGGAGGGCGACTTCATCTGGCATGATCACAAAGACACCGATGAAACATTCATTGTGCTGGAGGGTATTTTGCGGATCGATTTTCGCGATGGCGCAGTCCGCATTGGGCCGGGCGAGATGTTCGTGGTCCCGAAAGGCGTCGAACACAAACCTTTTGCCGAACACGAGGTCAGGCTGTTGCTGGTCGAGCCGCGCGGGGTCCTTAACACCGGTCACGAGGGCGGCGGCCGTACCGCCGAGAACGATGTCTGGATTTGACCGCTGCGGTAGCGATGTATTTTATTCAAATCAGCGCAGCCGCCATGGTCGCTTTATTCACGCCACCGCCGATCGGCACTGATCGGATCGCGTGTAGCGCTTGACTCACTAAATTTTGCCGGGAGAAATGATCCATGACTGCGCTTGCGTTGCCGGCGCGCTGGATCGCCTGCACACGCGGTCCTTTTCAACGCACCAAGTGTGCGCCGATCAATCATTTGCAACAACAGGAACTCCGGCCATGACGAAGTCGCCTGCACGCGCGAAGCCATAGTCAAAAAAGCCCCTGAGAAAACTTCCGGGCGATGGCCCAAGAAAGCATCCAGGAAAGCGTCCCAAAAAGCGTCCAAGAAAATCGCGAAGAAAACGGACGGGCGGGCACACCGGAAGACCGGGGAAGCCGCTGGCTTCTTCGAAAACTCGCGGCTGATGGCGGTTGCCATCCACGCCAACAGCAAGAACCTGATCTGGCGCGCGCAGAGCAAGCCGAACGGCCCGTGGGTGACGGATTGGGCACCGATCAGCACGACCAACCGCTATGACGCCATGATCACCGGCATGTCGCGCGAGGGACGCGTCATCGTGGTGGGCCATGCCGGCCCGGCGCCTGCGGTACATTTCTATATCCAGTCGTTCGTCGACGACAGCTGGGAAGGCCCCGTCAACCTGGCGCTGCCGCCGGGCGTGCCGGCATTCAGTGTGCTGGCCACCGCGCGGAGCACTGACGGCAGGATCAACATATTCGGACAGGCCAGGGATACCGGCAATGTCTGGTGGATCTATCAGAATCCGGAAACGCCGACGCCGCCGACGCCATGGAGCGCGTGGCAACCGCTCGCCGCAAGACGGCTCACGGTGATGACGGCCGGAAACAGCGGCGACGGCACCATCGTGCTTGCCGGCAGCGTGTTCGACAATGCGACGGTGCATGTTTTTTACACGCGGCAGAAAACCCCCGACGCCAGGACGCCGGCCGACTGGATCGCCTGGATGGACATGACGCAGGGCCATTTCGACGGCTACGCGCCCGCGTTCCGGCTCGACGGCGGCAGCAACCTCAATCTGTTTGCAATCGGCACCGGCGAAGCCGATGTCCTGCAGACGCGCCAGATGCCCGCCAACAGCAACACCTTCACGCCATGGGCATTCCCTTCGATGGTGGGCCAGACCATTGCCTATATCGCGGCCGGCATCGACGGCGACGGCCACATGGTGATCGCAGCCCAGGACAAGGCGGGAAGGGTCTATGTCAACTACATGCGCGACCGCACGGCGCGGCCTGGTCGGGATGGCAGCAGATCGCACACCGCATCTATCCCGGCCCGCTGTCGCCCGACTACAACGCCGACGGCCGCCTGACGCTGTTCATGCGCGAGGCCACGGGAAGTCTGCAGCTCTGGTGCATCTCGCAGATCGTGATCAATTCGACGACCTGGGAAGCAATCCCGACGCTACTGTCCGCGACCGCGCTGACCGACTACGGCATCACGCGCGACCTCACGCCGTAGGGGGGCAGAGGATGTCGTAGGGTGGGCAAAGCGAAGCGTGCCCACCATCGAGCACGCGCAAAAGCACCGGTCTTTTCGGGCCGCACCACACTCTCAACCGTCATCCCGAGAAGCCGCGCACTTGCGCGGCGTCTCGAAGGACGGCCGCAAGCACCGTCGCTCGCGGCCCATCCTTCGAGGCTCGCCGAAGCACGCGATGCTCTTGCATCGCGAGGCGAGCGCCTCTCGCGATAACGGCGAAGCCGTTACGCGGGGATGACGGCGGTGGTCAGCTTTTCCTCAGCGACGCAACCAGCAGACGTATGATGTCCGCGCCTGCGGGGTTGCCGGGCCAAAACGCTACCGCTTCTTCTTCCGCAACCGCAGGCCCGGCGCGTAATCCGCGGGTTTCGGGTGTAACAAATGGCGGATTACGCGACGGCTAATCCGGCCGTACAGGCTCTTGGTCCTGAACATCCGCTTAAAAACCTAATCCGGAGTTTGCAGTTTTGCCTGTGGACGGTTCTGACAAAGCAAACAATTCAAATAACTTGGCGGTGTGAGTGACTCACTGGATGATCTCGATTCGGGACTCGACTCTTGATCTCGATTCATCCTTATTCAGTGGACCCGAGCGATTCGCTGAGTCGTTCGGGCCTAGAAGGCAACGGGGCCGGTCCTGCCAAGGAAACCCGGTCCCCGCTGTTCGCTCTAGGTGGCGGTCCCGATACCCTCGGGGACCAGCAAGCGGCTCGTTGGGGTAACCCTTCGGGCCGTTTGTCTTTCGGCGAATCGGATATTTCCGATTACCGATTTTCGGTACACCCTATGCACACCCGCATACGGGTACAATACGTTTTGTGACCAAACCGGTTACAAATTCTCAAAACCGCCCTGTCACGGAACACCTGAATAACATTCGGTACGTTGGGCACAGAATTCCCCGAGGAAGGTAGCCGGGACAACCCCACCGCCTCTATCTTCCCTCCGCAACCGGCCCGGCCCGTCGCCATTGGTGGAATTCGACGCTGGCCTCTTCCAGCACGCGCAGGAATCGCCGCGAGATTGGTTCTTCACCGGGGTTCTCCAGCCCTTCTCGAAATCGACGACGGTGTTTTTTGGACGGCTGGCCCGTAAAAATAGCCTTGACGTTGTTCCAGCTATGTTCTATGTGTTACCAACTAGGTAACTCAGAACTCTAGGACACTATTACCCAACAGGGAACATATGGAAGTCCGGGCCAAGGGAAAGCTCAAGACGGCGCTTGAAAGTGAAGCGATTTGTCAGAAGCAGTATGGGCGCGACATGATGAAGAAAATCATGATGCGAGTGAATGAGTTGCGTGCGGCCATCTCGCTTGCCGACTTCTGGCCACCGATGTCGGGTCCTGAACGTTGCCACGAACTGAAAGGAGAGCTTGCGGGCACTTTCTCCATCGATCTGAAACAGCCCTACCGATTGTTATTCGTCTCGATCGAGGAAAGCGTCCCGAAAGACCGATCTGATGAGCAAAAACGGTGGGCATCGATAACAAAGATAGAAATCGTAGCGATTGAGGATACCCATGGATAGCGATCAGCAAGCTACTTTGATCCAGCCGACGGCTGTACCACATGCTGGCGAGATCATAACTGACTATCTCGAATTTCATGGATGGGCGCAGCGTGATCTTGCGCGGCGTACGGGGCTCACTCCGAAGACCATTAGCGAAATTTGCAATGGAAAAGCGCCTATTACGGCGCCGACGGCGCTTGCCTTAGAGAAAGTGCTTCAACGCCCCGCACATTTTTGGCTCAACCTTCAGCGTCAGTTTGATGAGGCTGAAGCGAGACATTACGAACTTGCGAAATCCGCTCAGTGGTCAGAGTGGGCTCGCAAATTTCCCCTGAAGGAGATGCGAAAACTGCGCTTTCTAAAGCCAGGTCAGTCGGAAGTGGATGCTCTACTCAATTTTCTCGGTGTCTCGTCCCCTGAAAGTTGGAGTGCGGTGTGGAATGCGTCTCATGTAGCGTATAGACAAACTAGAAAATTCGCGACCAGCGTAGAATCCATCGCAGCGTGGGTTCGCGAAACGGAGCTAGTGGCAGCAGAACTTCAGACTGCCGATTTCAATGAGCGCTTACTCTGCTCGTCCATCGAAGAACTTAGGCGCCTTACTAGGACGCGGGCCGATGAAGTTATGGATCCGATCCAAAGGATTTGCGCAGCGGCAGGGATTGCTGTGGTCTGGGTTCCAGAATTGCCCCACTGTGCGATTAGCGGCTGTGCGCGATGGCTCTCAGATAGGAAGGCCCTCATAGGTTTGACGCTTCGGTACAAAACAGATGATCAGATGTGGTTTACTTTTTTTCACGAAGTAGGCCACGTGCTGCTTCATAGAAAGAAGCGATCTTTCGTCCTAGATAATGCAGCCGATGACCTATCGGATCAGATCGTTGACCCTGAAATGCAGCAATATGAGAGCGAGGCAAATCAATTTGCCGGCGACATACTGATTCCGCCTGCCGCTCTGGGCGAGTTCGTGCGGAAGAAAAGCTTTGCGAACGAGGATATTCACGACTTTGCGGAAGCGATCGGAATAGGTCCGGGTATCGTTGTGGGTCGATTGCAGCATGAGCGCCTATTGGCGCGTCATCAGGGAAATGCTCTCAAACAAAAGCTCAATTGGCAGTTTTCAGGGGATACCTGACCGAACTTGGAGGCGATGATGATCGGAAAAATCTTTATAACCAGTAGCGGCTACGATCCGCAGCTGGGAAAGCACGTAAAAGATCCTTACCTGGGAGCAAATGCGAGCCTCGGAGCTTGTCGACCGGACCTTAGGCGCCAAGTTAAAGAGGGTGACCATTTGTTCGTGATTTCTGGCAAGCTTCCTAACGTGCGCCAGTTTGTGATGGGAGGCTTCGAAGTTGCGCAAAAAATAGATGCGCAACAAGCGTATGAGCGGTTTCCTGATCAACACCTTCAAATGCGCGCCGACGGCCAACTGACCGGGAATATCATCGTGGACGAGAGCGGCGCACAGCACAAACTCGACAATCATGACCCGACAACATTTATCAAACGCACCTCCAACTATATCGTGGGCACTGACTGCATTTCTTTGGTCGAGCCAGAGGAGATCGCGCTCGGCCGCGAGCAAACGCTCGATGTTCTTCGCGAAGTTTTTAAGAAGAACGGCGGATCCCCGTTTGAGATCGTCGGCCATTACGGCTCACAGATGACAGAAGACCAAGTCAAGCAGCTGCGTGAATGGTTACTTTCACTAAAGAAGGTAACTAAGGCAGCTTAGAGAGCTCCGAATGCAGGTGTGGCCATGAGGCAATTTGAATTGTTCAACGCGCAACAGAACGTGACGCCAATGCAGGCTGGTGGTTGCGACGTAGTGTCGGTAGGCAAGCGACGAGATGGCGGCACACGATATTGGTGCATGGTGCACAAAGCCGATGCCACCGAGAAGTATGGACGCCCTGCGAAGGCTTGCCGCGCGGCGCATCTACCGCCCATTTTACCCCATGAGATTCTTGACTTGGATATCGATCAATATCCTGGCGGGGTCGCCCTCTGGGGCGCGGTCCCGCCAATCTATGACACAACTCGGCTTCCGCTTGATTTTGGCATTCATGTTCATGCGCGAAAAACAGCCGAAAGCAAGAAGAGTATCGATAATACTTACCGAGGAGTGAGGCTGCTGGCGCGCCGGCTTCCCCGGGTGGGCTGCTAGTCTCGGAAATCGACGCCGTCTACTACATGGTGAGCAGCGTGTTCGGATTCGAAACGCGTTATGTTCGTTGCACGCTCTGCGGATATCCTCATCTCGACAAAGACTGGTTCAGCATCCATCCCCATCGTCGTCATTTATGCGCTGGCTGCGGCAAGAACTTTCGCGATACGGCTGTCGGAATCGGCAATCCAATTCATGCAACGCAGGAACTTGTGGGCTTGCTTCCTCGGAAGCGTACGGAAGCGCCTAGGACACTCTCACTTCGACAGAGCGATTATCCCGGTGGCATACAAATCTGGGGTTCCAATGCCGCGATCATTTGGTCCTCTGAGCAATCCGAGGAAGAAGGTATTCATGTGCACGCCCACAGGCAAGACGGCGAGTTACCAGACGTTGATGACACCTTTTCACAGGTGGAAATAGATGGACTGAGATTGGATCCTGTCATGGTCCGTACACTAATGGCTCAAAACTCATTGCCACATCTTGAAGGCCGAGTCGTTTCGTTGAAATGCGATATTTGTGGTGAAACAGAATTCAGTGCTGGCGAACAAGCATTCACCCCCGTGGTCCGTCGCTCCTGTTCGAAGTGCGGTGGCCATCTGAGTGGACGAACTCGTTTGCGCAGGACGATCAGCAATCCGTTGATAGCAACGCTCGAGCGCTTGGCAACGAATGCACCGCGGCCTCCGCAGCAGCATATAACGGGTCTGCTGCCAGAGACGCTTTGACTAATGATCGGCCTCGCGAACATTTCGCTTCACCATCCATCTTGAGCTGGTTCCGATGCACGGCCGAATGGTGGGCACGCCATCGGACGCGTTCGCGTCCGGTGGCTCTGCCCACCCTACTCGTCCTCGTTCGAACGCGGCATAGCTATTCAACCTTACCGCCGCGTGGCAAATCCGCGGAAATTTTTCCGCCAAACCATGGCAGCGGCATTTTTCTCGGCGCCATGCCTCGACCTCGAAACGCGTGCGCCTCGCCGCGAGAAAAAATCGAGCGGCCTGCGTTGCCGTCAATTCGCCGCCAGTTTGCCGCATCACTTTCGCAAGCAGCTGATGTTCGGTCTGGCGACCCGACTTAAGCGCCTCACGTGCCATGGGATTTCGCGTCGCCCGCGGGGCACTCGCGCCGCGTCTCGCCGCCGCATGCGGCACAAGTGCTTCAGGCAACGATGGATTTTCATCGCGGCGACGTTGCGCGCCGCGCCATATGGCGCAAGCGCTTGCGCCGTCGCGTTTTTTCGGTGCCAACGGCACGCCGAAACACGCACCTTGCCTTCAGTTTGCCGCAACGCGCCTGAAGTTTGCCGCAAGACTTTTGAAGTCGCAGCGCCGGCCACAGCGCATGCACCTTAACCCATTCCACCGGCAGCCGATTTCGCTCCCTCGAAAACCTACCGCCACTCCCTCACATCGACAAAATGCCCGGCGATCGCTGCCGCCGCCGCCATCGCCGGCGACACCAGATGGGTGCGCCCTTTGAACCCCTGCCGGCCCTCGAAATTGCGGTTCGAGGTCGAGGCGCAGCGTTCTTCGGGGGCGAGCTTGTCGGGATTCATCGCAAGGCACATCGAGCAGCCGGGCTCGCGCCATTCGAAGCCGGCCTTCAAGAATATCTTGTCGAGGCCCTCGGCTTCCGCCTGCTCTTTCACGAGGCCCGAGCCCGGCACGATCATCGCATTGACGTTGCCGTTCACGGTCTTGCCGTCGACGACCTTCGCCGCCGCGCGCAAATCCTCGATGCGGCCGTTGGTGCAGGAGCCGATGAAGACGCGGTCGAGCTTGATGTCGGTGATCTTCGTGCCGGCGGCGAGACCCATGTAGTGCAGCGCGCGCTCCTTGGACAGACGCTTGGCCTCGTCGGCGATGTCGGCGGGGTTCGGCACCTTGCCGGTGACGGAGATCACGTCTTCCGGCGAGGTACCCCAGGTCACGATCGGCGGCAGCTTTGCCGCATCGAGACGGATCTCGTGATCGAAAAGCGCGCCGTCATCCGAGCGCAAGGTTTCCCAGTAGCGCCGTGCTGCGTCCCAGGCCTCGCCCTTCGGCGACATTGGGCGGCCTTTCAAAAATTCGAACGCCTTGTCGTCGGGGGCGATCAGGCCGGCGCGGGCGCCGCCTTCGATCGACATGTTGCAGACCGTCATGCGGCCTTCCATCGACAGCGCGCGGATCGCCTCGCCGGCATATTCCAGCACATGACCGGTGCCGCCGGCGGTGCCGATCTCGCCGATGATGGCGAGGATGATGTCTTTCGCGGTGACGCCGTCCGGCAATTGCCCGTCGACCACCGCGCGCATGTTTTTTGCTTTCTTCTGGATCAGCGTCTGCGTCGCCAGCACGTGCTCGACCTCGGAAGTGCCGATGCCATGCGCCAGCGCGCCGAACGCGCCGTGCGTCGAGGTATGGCTGTCGCCACAGACGATGGTGGTGCCGGGCAGCGTAAAACCCTGCTCGGGGCCGATGATATGGACGATGCCCTGGCGGCGGTCGTGCTCGTCGTAATAGGTAATGCCGAATTCACGGGCGTTTTCGGCCATCACCCGCATCTGCTCGATGCTCTCCGGATCGGGATTCGGCTTGGAGCGGTCGGTGGTCGGGATGTTGTGATCGACAACGGCCAGCGTCTTTTCCGGCGCGTGAACTTTCCGCCCGCTCGCGCGAAGTCCTTCGAACGCCTGCGGCGAGGTCACCTCGTGGACCAGGTGGCGGTCGATATAGATGAGGCAGGTGCCGTCATCGGCTTCGTGCACCAGATGGTCGTTCCAGATCTTATCGTACAGCGTGGAAGGCGATTTGGATTTTGAATCGGACATGATGTTGGGCCTTGAATTATTTGAAGTGAAGATGCGGGTGCGCGGGTAGCGGCGCGACGCGTAAATTCAGGCCGTAAGCGCAGCCGTCGTCAACCGCCCGAAGAACCGCCATGGCAGGCGGCTGCGGTCGTCGAGCACGATGCGTGCAGCGGTGATCGGGCGGTCTGGAAACATTGCAGTTATACTGTCATTGCGAGCGAAGCGAAGCAATCCGGTTCTTTGCGAGGTAAGGCTGGATTGCTTCGTCGCAAGTGCTCCTCGCAATGACGATTGGCACACACAAAAAGCGCGGGGGTTGGCCCGCGCTTTTCGTCACATCCCGATTGAGGAAAACCCTTAGCCGGCGACCTGCTTGTCCTGCTTCTCGACGATGCGGGCCGACTTGCCGCGCAGATTGCGCAGGTAATAAAGCTTGGCGCGGCGCACCTTGCCGCGGCGCACCACCTTGATCGAATCGATCATCGGCGACATCACCGGGAAAACGCGCTCGACGCCCTCGCCATAGGAGATCTTGCGCACCGTAAAGCTCTCGTTGAGGCCCGAGCCGGAGCGGCCGATGCACACCCCTTCATAGGCCTGCACGCGGGAGCGGTCGCCTTCGACCACCTTGACGTTGACGATCACGGTATCGCCGGGACCGAACTCCGGAATTTCTTTCGCACCGGCCAGCTTGTCGAATTGCTCTTTTTCGAGCTGTTGAATGAGGTTCATGGTAAAATCTCCATCGGCGGCGCGCCGCAGCCCTTCAAGGCGCGAGCTTGCGCGGTCGTTCCATCTATCCTGCGAATGCTGCGGATTTGGCGCCCGTATACGGCAAAGCCGGACCGTTGTCACCCATCCGTCGGGTTTTTTGGGCGTTTTTGGCGGGTTTTTGCTGCCCACAAGTCCGGCCGCCGGGCTTTTGTCAGCGCCTCGGCCTCGGCCAGCCGCCAGGCGGCAACCCTGGCATGATCGCCGGAAATCAGGATTTCGGGGATCGTCCGGCCCTCGAAATCCTGCGGGCGGGTATATTGCGGGTATTCCAGTAGTCCGTCCGAGAAGCTTTCATCGGCCCCGGAAACGAGCTTGCCCATCACCCCAGGCAGCAGCCGGACACAGGCGTCCAGCAGCGCCATGGCGGCGATTTCGCCACCGGACAGCACATAATCCCCGACCGACATTTCCTCGAGCCCGCGCGCTTCGATGACGCGCTGATCGATGCCCTCGAACCGCCCGCAGACGACCAGCGGCCCGGGGCCGGCGGCCAGCTCCATCACGCGCGACTGGGTCAGTGGCCGACCCCTCGGGCTCATCAGCAGGCGAGGGCGGTCTTGCGGCGAAGCCGTGGCATCGATCGCCGCGGCCAGCACGTCCGCGCGCAGCACCATGCCGGGCCCGCCGCCCGCGGGGGTGTCGTCGACGCTGCGGTGGCGACCGGTCGCGGAGTCCCGGATGTCGCGGGCCTCCAGCGCCCACAGCCCGGACGCCAGCGCCCTGCCCGCAAGGCTCACGCCCAGCGGACCGGGAAACATTTCCGGAAACAGCGTCAGTACGGTCGCGCGCCAGGTCATGGATAGCCGTATATCGTCATGGCCGGGCTTGGCCCGGCCATCCACGTCTTTGACATCAAGAAAGACAGACGTGGATGCCCGGGACAAGCCCGGGCATGGCGAAGATCAATTGCTTAGTCAAACAGCGTCCGGATCATCGCCATCGATTTCCCTCGGCAGTTCGATCACCACGCGGCCCTTTGCGAGATCGACCGTCGGCACCACCGCGTTGGTGAACGGCAACATCATCGTTGCGCCCTGCGGCGGCGCGATCTCGATGATGTCGCCGGCGCCGAAATTGTGGATCGCGATGACCCGGCCGAGCGGCTGGTCCGCGGCATTCACTGCGGCGAGCCCGATCAGGTCGGCGTGGTAATATTCGTCGGCATCGGTTGCCGGCAATTTTTCGCGCGCGATGTACAGTTCCAGGCCATTGAGCCGCTCGGCATCGTCCCGCGTCGCGACGCCTTTCAGCGTCGCGATCAGATGGCCTTTTGCCTCGCGCGCATGCGTCACCTCGAACGAACGCGCGCCGTCTTTGGTGGCCAGCGGGCCGTAGCGCTTCACCGCAAGGGGATCTTCGGTGAAGGTCCATAACTTCACCGCGCCGCGCACGCCATGCGCAGCACCGATTCTCGCGACGCAGATGGGCGCTGGCATCGCCACGCGCGCCTAAAACTTACGCCGACTTGGCGGCGGCTTCGGCGTTGGCCTTGCGCTGCTTGCGTGGCACAGCCCTTTCCGGATTGTTGCGGGCTTCGCGCTTCTTGACGCCGGCGGCATCGAGGAAACGCGCGACGCGATCCGAGGGCTGCGCGCCCTTGGCCATCCAGGCCTTGACCTTGTCCATGTCGAGCTTCAGCCGCGCCTCGTTGTCCTTCGGCAGCAGCGGATTGAAATGCCCAAGCCGCTCGATGAAACGACCATCGCGCGGATAGCGGGAGTCGGCGACGACGACGTGATAGACCGGACGCTTCTTGGTGCCCGCGCGCGCGAGGCGGATAACGACTGACATTTGGTTCTCCTGTTTGATGTAATATTTCCCGTCATTCCGGGACGCGCGTCTTCGCGCGGGCCCGGAATCCATACACGCCGATCGTGGTTATGGATTCCGGGCTCGCGCCAAGCGCCGCGCCCCGGAATGACGGAGAGAGGTGACGAATTCTCATTTCTTTTTGCCAAAGCCCGGAAAGCCGCCGAGACCCGGCAGCGTCGGCTTGCCGCTCAAGCCGGTTAGCCCGGGCAAATTCGGCAGGCCGGAGCGCAGGCCCGGGGGTAATTCTTTCGGCAGCGAGGGCATGCCGCCTTGCGGCAACCCGCCCGGCATCTTTTCGGCGAGCGCCTTCATCTGCTCCGGCGACGGCATGCCGCCGCCAAAGCCCATCGCCTGCGCGATGCCGGCCATCGGGCCGCGCTTGCCGGAGCCCATCATCTTCATCATGTCCGCCATGTTGCGGTGCATCTTCAACAGCTTGTTGACTTCCTCGACCTTCTGGCCGGCGCCGGCGGCGATGCGCTTCTTGCGGCTGGCTTTCAGAATGTCGGGGTTCTTGCGCTCCTGCCGCGTCATCGAATCGATCACCGCGACCTGGCGCTTGATGATCTTGTCGTCGAGGCCGGCGGCGGCGATCTGATTCTTCATCTTCGCGATGCCGGGCATCATTCCCATCAGCCCGCTGATGCCGCCCATATTGGCCATCTGCATCAATTGCTCGCGCATGTCGTTGAGGTCGAACTGACCCTTGCGCATCTTTTCGGCGACGCGCGCCGCCTTTTCCGCGTCGATATGCGCGGCCGCCTTCTCGACCAGCGACACCACGTCGCCCATGCCGAGGATGCGGCCAGCGATGCGGCTCGGATGAAAAACCTCCAGCGCGTCGGTCTTCTCGCCGGTGCCGATCAGCTTGATGGGCTTGCCGGTGACCGCGCGCATCGACAGCGCGGCGCCGCCGCGGCCGTCGCCGTCGACGCGCGTCAGTACGATGCCGGTCAAGCCCACGCGCTCGTCGAACGCGCGCGCCAGATTGACCGCGTCCTGGCCGGTCAGCGCGTCCGCGACCAGCAGCACTTCGTGCGGACTGGCTGTGGCTTTGATCGCTGCGGCTTCCGCCATCATCTCTTCATCGAGCGTGGTGCGGCCTGCCGTATCGAGCAGCACCACGTCGTAGCCGCCGAGTTTTGCCGCCTCCAGCGCGCGGCGCGCGATCTGCGCCGGCTTTTGCCCGGAGACGATCGGCAGCGTCGGGAGTTCGAGATCGCGGCCGAGCACCGCGAGCTGCTCCATCGCCGCGGGCCGATAGATGTCGAGCGAGGCCATCAGCACCTTGCGCTTGTCGCGCTGGGTCAGGCGTCGCGCCAGTTTTGCGGTGGTGGTGGTTTTGCCGGAGCCCTGCAGGCCGACCATCATGATCGCGACAGGCGGCACGGCGTTGAGATCGATGGCCTGGCCGTCGGAGCCGAGCGTGGCGATCAGCTCGTCATGGACGATCTTCACCACCATCTGGCCGGGGGTGACCGACTTGACCACGGTGGCGCCGATCGCCTGCTCGCGGACTTTGTCGGTAAAACTGCGGACCACCTCCAGCGAGACGTCCGCCTCCAGCAGCGCCCGGCGCACCTCTCGCATCGCGGCATCGACGTCGGCTTCGGTCAGCGCGCCGCGCCGCGTCAGCCGATCCAGAATGCCACCAAGCTTTTCCGACAGATTGTCGAACATCCATCACCAAACGTTTTTGCGCCCGAGGGCGCACAGCGCTGTCGGGCGTTGACCTCCGGTCTCAGGGACCGGGCGGCGGGTCGAAAAGAGCGTCTTTCCGAAGAACGGTGCAGACATACGCCTCGATGGCCGTAAGTCAACACGGAGTTCAATTCGTCTATTTACCTCTTGATGACTCAGGGCTCACAACGTATATATTTGACCAGTCAAATTGACCGGTCAAACCATGAAACATATTAAATCCTCCGACGCCAAGGCGCGGTTTTCCGAGTTGCTGGACGAGGTCGAGCAAGGGGAAACCATCGTCATCACACGACATGGCAAAGTCATTGCCCGCCTCTCCCCGGATGAAACGGTCCGAAAACAACGCGCGCGCGAGGCCATTGAAGCGATTATGGCTGCCCGAAAAACCGCGCCGCGTGTGACGGTGGAAGAGATTTTGGCGTGGCGAGACGAAGGACGCCGCTAGCTTGCGCTACGTTCTCGATGCATCGATAGCAGTGTCTTGGTGTTTTCGCGACGAGCAGGATGTAAGAGCCGACGCGGCCATCGAACTTTTTCACGAAGGCGCGCTAACCATCGCACCCATGCATTGGTGGTTCGAGGTGCGCAATGTTGTCATGCTTGGTGTCCGGCGGGGACGGGTCGCCGAACACGAAATGACCGCATTCTTCCAGAGCCTGGCCGAAACGCCGGTCACACTCGCAGAACTCCCAAACGATGCAGCGGTTTTCGCGCTCGCGCAGAGTCACCGTCTCAGTTTTTATGATGCAGCCTATCTCGAACTCGCTATTCGTGAGCGCGTGCCACTCGCGACACTCGATCAAGCGCTCTCTCGCGCCGCGACGGCGGAAGGCGTGCCGCTAATCGGTTCCGCCTAAAACTTTTCCTCGCCCCGATGCCGTACCGCATCCGGAAAATCGCGGTACAGCGCAAACTGGACGTTCTCGACCAGCGAGTTGACGCCGAAGTGGACGCTTTCAACCGGCTCGCGACGGCTGCCGACCCGGCCAAAGGCCTGATCGAGCTGCGCTAGGCCGGAAAATTCCATCAGCAGATGAAATTCGCCGACCGCAGCTGCGCTTAAGCCCAGCTTGCGCCGTGTCAGCCGCCAGCCCTGCATCAGGCCATCGTTCTTCAGGCCGTCCATATAGGCGGCGAGCCGGTCGGAAAATTCGACATCGGACACGCCGGACTTGAGATCGAACCACGCGTTGTAAATGTCCATCACCAATCCCATGTTGAACTCGCGTTAGATATACAGCCTATCCTTCCCGTTCTCCCACCCGATTTGTGATCCGCTCCCGTGTCCCTCACCCGCCGCCGGCTACTGTCCCTGTTTGCCGGTCTTGCCGCCGCTGCGGGCCTGTCGGCTTTCTGGGCTTCCCGCATGCGCAATTATGAAGGCCCGGTCTCCGACCATTTCGACGGTACGCGTTTTTTCGATCCGGACGGCTCGCCGCCGAAAAGTCTCGGCGAAGTGCTGCGCTGGCAGTTCGGCCCTGACCGGCAGCGGCAGCCCTGGCCGGAATGGGCGCCGAGCCCATACGCCGATACGCCGCCACCCCGCGTGACCGGGGACAAGGTGCGGCTGTCGTTTGTCGGTCACGCCAGTTGGCTGATCCAGACGTCGGAATTGAACATGCTGATCGATCCAGTGTGGTCGGACCGCGCCTCGCCCTTCAGCTTTGCCGGCCCGAAGCGGCACAACGCGCCGGGCATTGCATTCGAGGCGCTGCCACCGATCGATATCGCGCTGGTGTCGCACGGGCATTACGATCATCTCGATGTGGCGACGCTGTCAAAACTGAACGCCAAGTTCTCACCGCGTGTGATCACGCCACTCGGCAATGATGTGACGATGCGTAGCGCCGACAGCGCCATCCGCGCCGAGGCGTTCGATTGGCACAATCGTATTGAGCTGGGGAGCGGCGTCGCGGTGACGCTGGTGCCGACGCGGCACTGGTCGGCGCGCGGACTGTTCGACCGCAACAAGGCGCTGTGGGCGAGTTTCGTACTCGAGACGCCGGCCGGAAAACTCTACATCGTGTGCGATTCCGGCTACGGCAACGGCAAGCATTTTCGCAGCGTTGCCGAGGCCCACGGTCCGCTGCGGCTGGCGATCCTGCCGATCGGCGCCTATGAACCGCGCTGGTTCATGCGCGACCAGCACATGAACCCAGAGGACGCCGTGAAGGCTTTGGCCGATTGCGGAGCGGATCGGGCGCTGGCGCATCATTACGGCACCTTTCAATTGACCGACGAAGCGATCGACGCGCCGGTCGCCGCGCTGGCCGAGGCGCTGGACGAGGCAAGCATTCCGCGCGAGCGATTCGTGGCGCTGAAGCCGGGGCAGGTGGTGGAGATTTAGCGCCAGACCTGCACGCGTCGTCCCGGCGTTCGCCGGGACGACATATCACTGCTCCTTGGGCTTGATCGCCCAGACTACGTTCACGGTGAGCTGCAGCGTTTCCTCGCCGTGTGCGATGGGCGCGGACGACCTTGGCGGCATGTCGTAGGCGACGCCAGACCGGTAAATCCGCTTCGAACTAGACGAGGCGTCTTCCGAAATTCGGAGCGGCGGGCCGAGCGTGACGCCGCTCGCCCTGGCGTAAATCTCGGCTTTACGGCGGGCATCGGCAACGGCCTGTTCGCGAGCCTCATCGAGCAGTTTCGACGTTTGCGAAATCGTAAAATTGACCCCACTGATATCATTGGCGCCGGCGCCTACCAGCGTATCGATTATAGCTGCGACCTTGGTCACGTCGCGCAGGCGGATCGTCACCCGGTTACTGGCGCGATAACCGACAATGACCGGCTGGCTGGGTTGGCCGGCGGAGACGGGAGTATATTGCGGTTGCAGCGAAAGCCGCGAAGTCTGGTAGTCTTTCTCATCGATGCCGGAGGCCTTCAGCGCCAGCAATACCTTGCCCATCGCGGCGTTGTTTGCATCGGATGCGTCTCGCGCGTTCTTCGCGGTCGAGATCACGCCGCCATCGATCTCGGCCAGATCGGGCGGCGCCGAGACGGTGGCCTCGCCGGTGACGGAAATCGCCGGCGGCGCGTCCTCCGCCAGCACGGGCGCGGCCAGCAATCCGCCTGCAACCGCTAAGGCAACGGCAAACGCCGCCCGGTCAATTCGCCATTGCCGCGATCGCATCCGCAATCGCGATGGTACGTTTCGCCATGTCCGCATGCAGTCTCTCCACCATCCGGCCGTCGAGTTGAATGGCGCCGCGCGAGGCATTTTCCGGCCGCTCGAACGCCGCGATGATTTTCCGCGCCTGCGCCACTTCGTCGGCGGGCGGCGTGAAGATCGCATTGCAGGCCTCGATCTGGCCCGGATGGATCAAGGTCTTGCCGTCGAAGCCGAGATCGCGGCCCTGCGCGCATTCCTGCGCGAACCCATCGACATTGCTGAAATCGCTGTAGGGACCGTCGAGAATTTCGAGGCCGTGCAGGCGAGTGGCCAGAATGCAGTGCGTGATCATCGGCAGCATCGCGGCGCGCCCGGGCTGCATCCGTATCCGGGTTTCCCGGGAAATATCGTTCGGCCCGAACACGAATCCGGCCAGCCGCATCTCGGAATCCCGTGACGCCGCCGCCAGTTCCTCCGCATGGAGAACCGCACGCGCCGTCTCGATCATCGCCCACACCTTAATTGACATCGGCGCGCCGATATCGCTCAAGCGATCGGCGATCGCCGACAAATCCTCGACGCTGGATATTTTCGGGACCAGGATGCCGTCCGGCCTGGCCTTGCCGGCCATGGTGACGTCGTCGATCCAGTAAGGCGAATCCAGCGCATTGACGCGGATCAGCACCTCACGCCGGCCGAAACCGCCGTCGGCAACGGCCTGCGCGATCATGCCGCGCGCCGTCGCCTTCGCCTCCGGCGCCACCGAATCCTCAAGATCGAGAATAATGCCGTCGGCCGGCAGCATGCGCGCCTTTTCCAGCGCCCGCGCGTTCGATCCCGGCATAAACAAGAGGCTGCGGCGCGGTCGGATCATGGCGTCATTCCTGGTCGGATTGGTATCCCCCGCGATAACATCTCAATTCGCTGGCCGAAAGACTTGTTCCATCCGGCCGCCTATGGTTAGGCAGTACCATGCATTTGTTTCCGCCCCGCCTGATCGAAGGCTATCGCGCGTTCACCTCGCATCGCCTTCCCACCGAGCAGTCGCGCTATCGCGAATTGTCGGAACGCGGGCAGTCCCCCGAGGTCATGGTGATCGGCTGCTGCGATTCCCGCGTCTCTCCGGAGGTGATCTTCGACGCCGGACCCGGCGAACTGTTCGTCGTGCGCAACGTCGCCAACCTGGTGCCGGTGTATCAGCCCGACAGCGGCGCGCACGGCGTCTCGGCGGCGTTGGAGTTTGCCGTGCAGGTCTTGAAGGTGAAGCACATCGTGGTGCTCGGCCACGCGCAATGCGGCGGCATACGCGCTTTCATCGACAAGATCGAGCCGCTGACACCCGGTGATTTCATCGGCAAATGGATGGCGATGTTCATCAAGCCGGGCGAAAAGGTGGAGCAGCGCGACCACGAGACCATGCAGCAGTTCGCCACCCGGATCGAAAAAGCCGCCGTGTTCCGCAGCCTGGAGAACCTGATGACGTTCCCGTTCGTGCGCAGCGCCGTCGAAGGGGGCAGGCTGACCCTGCACGGCGCCTATTTCGGGGTCGCCGAAGGCTCGCTGTTCGTGCTCGACCGCGTGGCGAAGGAATTCCGCGGGGTGCGCGAAAGCGCGTAAAAGTCTTGCGTCGTCGCGGCGAACGCCGGGACCATAGCCGCAGGATTTTCAATTTTAGCGAAGAACTTGAACCATCTTGCGTAATCACCAGCGTCGGTGGTTATGGGTCCCGGCGTTCGCCGGGACGGCGCATTTGATGGTCACTTGCCTCTACTCCCCGCCGTGGTCGCCGCCGCTCCAGCGGTCCGAGAGCGCCAGCATCGATGCGGAGACCACAAAGACGAGGTGCACGCCGACCAGCCATGCAAGCTTGCTCGGATCGAACAACGTGTCGATATTCATGAAGGCCTTCAGCACCTGGATTGCCGAGATCGCCACGATCGAGGCGAGCAGCTTCTGCTTCAGCCCGCCGAAATTGACCCTTGTCATCCAGTCCGGCCAGTCCGGATGGCCGCCGGGATCGATCTTGGAAACGAAATTCTCGTAGCCGGAAAACACCACGATCAGGATCAGGTTGCCGGTCAGCGAGATGTCGATCAGGCCGAGCACGCCAAGGATGATGTCGGACTCTTTGGAGCCCGGCGCATGGACGATGAACTCGTACAGGACCATGAAGAATTTCAGCATCAGCACCGCGAGCGAGACCACGAGGCCGAAATAAAACGGCGCCATCAGCCAGCGGCTGTTGAATAGCAGGCTTTCGAACCCGGTCTCGACGCGTTTCAGCGTTGGATTGGGCTTATAGGGAGCCGGTGGTTCGGTCATTGTATTTTCCGCCTGGTGGTTTCGTGTCCCGGACGCGGTGCGGCATTCTTCATGCCGCTCCGCAGAGCCGGGACCGTACCAAGCACCGGCGTTTGTTGCGGCCCCGGCTCTGCAGCGCACCACGCCGCGAAGAACGGCGCGCTGCGCTGCGTCCGGGGAACGAGAGCTACGCCGCCGCCTTTTTCTTGGCGCTGATCAGCTTGCGGTTGATCAGGCATTCGGCGATCTGGATCGCGTTCAGCGCGGCGCCCTTGCGTAAGTTGTCCGACACGCACCACAGCACGAGGCCGTTCTCCACCGTCGCATCCTCGCGGATCCGGCTGATGTAGGTGGCGTCCTCGCCGGCGGCCTCATAGGGCGTGACGTAGCCGCCGGGCTCGCGCTTGTCGATCACCAGACAGCCCGGCGCGTTGCGCAAGATGTCGCGCGCTTCATCGGGCGAGATCGGATTCTCGAACTCGATATTCACGGCTTCCGAATGGCCGACGAACACCGGCACTCGGACGCACGTCGCGGACAGCTTGATTTTGGGATCAAGAATCTTCTTGGTCTCCATCATCATCTTCCACTCTTCCTTGGTGTAGCCATCCTCCATGAACACGTCGATCTCGGGAATCACGTTGAAGGCGATGCGCTTGGCGAACTTCTTGTTGACCAGTTCGTCGTTGGTGTAGACCGCCTTGGTCTGCGAAAACAATTCGTCCATGGCGTCCTTGCCGGCGCCCGACACCGACTGATAGGTCGAGACCACGACGCGCTTGATCACCGCCTTGTCGTGCAGCGGCTTCAGCGCCACCACGAGCTGCGCGGTCGAGCAGTTCGGATTGGCGATGATGTTCTTCTTGACGAAGCCCGACACGGCATCCGCATTGACCTCGGGCACGATCAGCGGAACGTCGGGGTCCATGCGCCAGGTCGAGGAGTTGTCGATCACGACCGCGCCTGCGGCGGCGATCTTCGGCGACCATTCCTTCGACACCGCGCCGCCCGCCGACATCAGGCAGATATCGACGTCGTTGAAATCGTAATGCTCCAGCGCTTTGACTTTCAGGGTACGGTCGCCATAGGACACTTCGACGCCGATGCTGCGGCGTGAGGCCAGCGCCACCACCTCGTCAGCGGGGAATTTGCGTTCGTCCAGGATGCTGAGCATTTCCCGCCCGACATTGCCGGTCGCTCCGACCAGCGCGACTTTGTAACCCATCGTTCACTCTCCGAACAAAAATGCCGCGCCCCGCCAAGCAGCGGAAAGGGAAGAGGCAGCGCTTCTATGCGAGAAACGGCGTCAAGACAACGTTAACGACGACATTTCGAGCATCGAATGCGATTGATCAGGGCGTCGCGCGCCGCCCATCCCGCCAACTTTCATCCGGCGTTGCGCAGCTTTGCTGACGAATGCACGGGCGTATTGGCGCGCCTGATTGCCTATGTAGGGGCGCTGGCGCTGATCGCCATTGTCGGCGTCAGTCTATGGGACCAGTTGCCGCTTAAAGGCGTTGGCGAGCCGGCCGCCAGACCGGCCTGGACCGTGGCCGCCCGCGCCTATCCGGCGTTCGTCCTCAGCCAGTTCGATTCATTTGGTAAAACAGAGACTTATGAGATCCTCCGGCATCCCGATGGCGGCCGCAAGGACGTGCTGCGCTGGGCCGTCCAGGGCGAAAAGCCGATCGCCGAGATTGAAATCTACCGGCCCGGCCGCGAATTGAGCCAGGCGGGACCGCCGATCGCCGAAATCGCAGCCCGGATGGACCCCGACGGGCTGCGCGAGCTGCAGGTCGCGGGCGTCATCGACAGCAAATTCGGCGCGGTGACGCTGCTCGGCCTCAGCGACCATGACGGCGGTGCGCAGCCCTGTCTCGGCTTCATCAAGGGGTTCAACCAACCCAATTTGCGGATCTCCGGCTGGTCATGCCAGGGCGACACGCTGCCGGCGCGGCGCGGCGCGATCGGCTGCATCCTGGACCGGCTGATTCTGCTTACGGCCGGAAACGACCCGAAACTGGCAGAATTGTTCGCCCGTGCCGAGCTCAAGCGCGGCAGCTGTGCGCCGCCGCCGGCGGGGGCGGTCATCGCTGCCGATTGGGTCACCGGCGCGCAAGATCCGCGGCTGCGCGGCAGCCTCTAGCCTTCAGCTCTCCGGCCGGAGAGTGACCCAAGGTGCTGGTTTTCATGCAACAATTCGCGCCCGCGACGCATTATTGTGATGAGGTGTGGCCCGATTGACCTTGTGGCTAAACAACTGCGGCAGCTAAAATGGCCGCAATCGCACTTAATCTGCTTCGGCTGCCATCGTGAGGACCTGATGATTTTCAAATTCCCTGCCGTAACAAGGTTTGCGGTGTTGCTCGCGGCAGCCTCGGTGGTTGCGGTCGGCCTCAGTGCCACACAGGCCGACGCCCAGACGAAACGGAAATACGAGGAGCAGCGCAGATACGACGATCGCGGCCGTCCCTATTACGGTCCGAACGGTCCCAACGTGGTCTATCAGCAGGGACCGACCCGCATCTACGTCACCAAGCGCTCGTGGCTCGACGCCGGCACTGAAGTGCTTCCGGGCGAGCGCAAGTTCATGGATTATGCGTATCCGCCGGACATCGGCTATCCATCCTTCGCGCGCGAAAACCGCAATCGCCCGATCGATCGCCAGCCGCTGAATACGCCGTCGGATCTCGGCGGTTATCCGCAAGGCTTCCCGCTGTATTGATACAACTCCGGCGTCGTCCCGGCGAACGCCTGGCGAACGCCGGGACCCATAAACACTGCTGCTTGTTGCTACACTCGCAGCGGCCCAGCCTTCGCAAAACATCCACCGGCGGCTATGGGTCCCGGCGTTCGCCGGGACGACGAGACGTTATCCGTGCAGCGCCTGGACTTCTTTCAAAATCGCCTCGCCCATCTCAGTCGTGCTCACCGCGGTGGTGCCCTCCGACTTGATGTCGGCGGTGCGCAGGCCCTTCGCGAGCACCGCTGCGATCGCCTGGTCAACCTTGTCGGCCAGCGCGCCCATGTCGAACGAATAGCGTAGCGCCATCCCGAACGATGCGATCATCGCGATCGGGTTCGCCGCGCCAGAGCCGGCGATATCCGGCGCCGAGCCGTGCACCGGCTCGTACAACGCCTTGCTGCGCTTGGTCCGCGGGTCGACGTCGCCGAGCGAGGCCGAAGGCAGCATGCCGAGCGATCCCGTCAGCATCGCCGCGATGTCGCTCAGCATGTCGCCGAACAGGTTGTCGGTGACGATGACGTCGAATTGCTTCGGCCAGCGCACCAGGCTCATGCCGCCGGAATCGGCGAGCTGATGCTCGAGCTGCACGTCCTGATATTCGCGCTTGTGCACCTGCGTCACCACCTCGTTCCACAAAACGCCGGACTTCATGACGTTGCGCTTTTCCATCGAGGTCAGCTTGTTGCGGCGTTTGCGCGCGAGGTCGAAGGCGACACGCGCGATGCGCTCGATCTCGTAGGTATCGTAGACCTGGGTGTCGATGGCGCGTTTCTGGCCGTTGCCGAGATCGGTGATGGTTTTCGGCTCGCCGAAATACACCCCGCCGGTGAGCTCGCGCACGATCATGATGTCGAGCCCCTCGATCACCTCGCGCTTCAGGGATGAGGATTCCGCCAGTGCCGGATAGCAGATCGCGGGCCGAAGGTTGGCGAACAGCCCCATCTCCTTGCGCAGCCGCAGCAGCCCGGCCTCCGGCCGCGCCTCATAGGGCACCTGGTCCCATTTCGGCCCGCCCACCGCGCCGAAGATCACCGCATCGCTCGCCTGCGCCAGCGCCATGGTGGCGTCGGTGATGGAGACCTTGTCGGCATCGTAACCGCTGCCGCCGACCAGCCCCTGCTCGGTCTCGAATGTTGCGATGCCTTGCGCATTGAGCCAGTCGATCAGCCGCTTCACCTCCGCCATCACTTCGGGGCCGATGCCGTCGCCGGGGAGCAGGAGGAGTTTGTGGGTGGGCATGATGGATCCTCATTTCGATGCGTCATTACCGGGTAAAGAGCACCGCCGTCATCCTGAGGTGCTCGCCGTTCTTCACGGCGAGCCTCGAAGGATGAGCCACGAGCCCCCGGGGCCATCCTTCGAGACGCCGCGCAAGCGCGCGGCTCCTCAGGATGACGGCTGAGTGTTTGGCACTAAAGCGGCATTGCGCGATTGGCAAGACACCATTGCTTGGCCCACGCTGTGCAAACGGACCGAAGCCTGCCACATTGCGGCTTGCCGGAGCATGTCTTGAGAGCCCCAACCCCTACCACGTCCATCGCGCATCCCGCGCGGCTGATCCTGATTGTTTCGCTGGCGCCTACGATCTGCCTCGGCATCGGCCGCTTCGCCTATTCGCTGGTGCTGCCGGACATGCGCGACAGCCTAGGCTGGTCGTACTCCGCCGCCGGCTTCATGAACACCATCAATGCCGTCGGCTATCTCCTGGGCGCGCTGGTTGCTGCCTCGCGGGTCATCAAACGAGTAGGGCTGACGGCAAGCGTGCGCTGGGGAACGCTGGCCTGCGTCGCCTCGCTGGCGCTGTGCGCGATGTCGGGCAATTTTGTCATTTTGAGTTTTGCGCGGCTGCTCGCGGGCGTTGGCGCCGCGGCGGGATTCATCGGCGGCGCGGCGCTGGCGGCAACGATTGCGCAATCACGTCCTGAGCGCGCGAATTTTCTGCTCAGCCTGTTTTATGCCGGACCCGGACTTGGAATCCTGGCCTCGGGGCTGATCGCGCCGTTCACCCTGCAGGCGTTCGGGCCGGGATCGTGGTGGATGGTGTGGTGGGCGATGACGCTATTGTCGATCGCGATGACGATGCCACTGTTGATGACGTCCGTCGATGCGAATGCCGGTATCGCCGATGCCGCGCCGGCGACATTCGCCATAAAACCGGTGCTGATCTATCTGATCGGCTATTTCCTGTTCGGCGCCGGCTACATCGCCTACATGACCTTCATGATCGCCTATGTGCGCGACGCCGGCGGCGGCGCGGCCGCGCAAAGCGCGTTCTGGTGCCTGATCGGGGTCAGTGCGTTCGTGACGCCTTGGCTGTGGCACCGCGTGCTGGCAATGGACCGCGGCGGCCTCTCCACCGCGATCATTCTCGGCGTCAACGCGATCGGCGCGGCGCTGCCGCTGTTCGGCCATTCGCCGCTGTTGCTGGCGACTTCCGCGCTGGTGTTCGGCGTTTCGTTCTTTGCGCTGGTGGGATCGACCACCGCCTTCGTGCGCTTCAACTATCCGCCGGTGGCGTGGCCGAATGCGATCGCGGCGATGACCATTGCGTTCGGGGTCGGCCAGATACTGGGGCCGGTCGTGACCGGCGCCATCACCGACGTGATGGGGAGTTTGTCGTATGCGCTGAACGTCTCGGCGGCGATGCTGGCGCTGGGTGCGGTACTGGCGGCGTTTCAGCGAAAGTTAACACCAACGCTCGTGATTCCGGGGCGCGCGTAGCGCGAGCCCGGAATCCATAACCACGATCGGCGTTTATGGATTCCGGGCCTGCGCCAAGAGGCGCATCCCGGAATGACGAGGATCAACTCCCGCTGAACGAATTATACCCCTGGTCTTCCCAATACCCGCCCTTGTAGTCGTTGGTGACTTCCATCGAGATCACGTATTTCGGGTTCTTGAAGCCAAGCTTTGTCGGCACCCTTATCTTCATCGGATAGCCGTAGATGCGCGGCAGGATTTCGTCGGCGAATTTGAACGACATCTGGGTCTGCGGATGCAGCGCGCTCGCCATGTCGAGCGGCGAGTTGTAGCCGTCGACATCGGCGCACTGGAACCAGCAATACTTTGCCCGCGTGTCGGCGCCGACCAGTTTCAGGAAATCCCGCAACGGCACGCCGGTCCAGCTGCCGATCGCGCTCCAGCCTTCGACGCAGATATGCCGCGTGACCTGTTTTACCTGCGGCAATTGATAAAGTTCTTCAAGCGTCCAGGATTTCTTGTTCTCGACCAGGCCGCGCACCTCGAGCTTCCAGTCTTTGCCGTTGATGTCCGGCGCATCGTCCTGGTCGTAATAGCCGTTGAATGGGAACGGTTTTGTGATTGCGCTTTCCGGGAATGTCGGCGCCAGCGCGTTCGGATTGAACATCCACGCCTGCACGCCGTCATTGAATTTCGAAATCTGCTTCAGCATGCTCTCTGCCGAAAAACTGTCCGACACGTTGCAGCCGGTGAGCAGCGTCAGCGCGCCGAGGCTCGCGCCGCCAGCGATAAAGCGCCGCCGCGAAAGCTCGGGCATCAGCTTTGTCGCGTCCTTGATCAGCAGATTCTTGTCGACGCCGGGGATCAGCAGTTTTCGGATGCGGCCCATGTTGTTCTCCTCAGCGGCCGATGATCATGGCGCGCAAGCTTTTCGGCACCAGCAGCGCCAACGCTATGTGCACCACCAGGAATGCGACGATCAGCGCCATGCAGACAAAATGCACGTAGCGCGCCACGTCATAGCCGCCGAACAGCGCGGTGAGATATTGCAGTTGCACCGGCTTCCAGATCGACAGCCCGGACAGCACAACCACGACGCCGACCACGATGATGCCGGCATAGAGTAGCTTCTGCACATAGTTGTAGGTGGTGAGATCGGCGTGCGACAGTTTTCCGGTCAGCGCCGCCCTGGTGTCCGCGATGACGCCCGCGGGCGTGATCGGCAGCAGTTTTTTGCGGAAGCGGCCGGTGGCAAAACCGAGCACAAGATAGAGCAGGCCGTTGACCATCAGCAGCCACATCGCCGCGAAGTGCCACAGCAGCGCACCGCCGAGCCAGCCGCCTAATGTGATCGAGCTTGAGAATTTGAAACTGAACAGCGGCGAGGCGTTGTAGATCTGCCAGCCCGACATGATCATCAGGATCATCGCCACCGCGTTGATCCAGTGCACAATGCGTACCCAGGCCGGTTGAATCACCCTGGCGGGGGTGGCAACCGCGTGTTCCTGATTGGCTGTGATGCTCGACATGGCTGGGCTGTCCTGAATTCGGTATTCGACTATACGCCAAAATCTCCGTTTCGTTACTGTGGCATTAGCTATCAGGCTGATGCTTTCCATGCATCGTGTTCACAAAAAAGCGAGCGATAATACTCACCGCGTCACAAATTCAACCGTCATCCTGAGGAGCCGCGGGCTTGCGCGGCGTCTCGAAGGATGGGCCGCGAGCACCGGGGCCTGTGGCCATCCTTCGAGGCTCGCCGCTTCGCGGCGAGCGCCTCAGGATGACGGCGGTGCTGGGGGCAAATCCGCGCTTCTCCAGGGAGAAGCGCGAATGCTGCGAGCGTTACGACGCCGGCATCAGCACGGTGTCGACCACGTGGATGACGCCGTTGGACTGGTTCACATTGGCGATCGTGACGGAAGAGGAGCCGCCCTTGGCGTCGACGATCCACACCTTGCCGTCCGCAAGCTTCACGGTCAGTTCTTCGCCTTCGACGGTCTTGAGCTTCTTGCCGTTGGTCAGGCTGGAGGCTTCCAGCTTGCCGGGCACCACGTGGTAGGTCAGGATCTTGGTCAGCGTCGCCTTGTTCTCGGGCTTCACCAGGGTGTCGACGGTGCCGGCCGGCAGCTTGCCGAAGGCGGCATTGGTCGGCGCGAACACCGTGAACGGGCCCTTGCCTTCCAGCGTCTCGACCAGGCCGGCGGCCTTCACGGCTGCGACCAATGTGGTGTGGTCCTTGGAATTGACCGCGTTCTGGATGATGTTCTTGGACGGGAACATCGCCGCGCCGCCGACCATCACGGTCTTTTCGCCGGACAGTTCGCTCCTCGGCATTTTCTTGTCTTCGGCACTGGCCGGCGCAACGACGCTGGCGGTAAGCGCAAGCGCGCTGATGGCTACGGCCGAAAGAAGTGCAATTCGCTTCGACATGGATCGTCTCCCGATGGATTGTGACAGCCCGCAGAAATCTGCCGGGCGCGTGAAGTGGCCAATAACGGTGGCGCTGGTCGCTTAAAACTGACTGCGTCGCCGTTGGGCCGAGCTACGGGAGGGTTTTGCGGCGGTTTCGGAGAAAACTTTTTCGTGTTGCTTGAAACTATTTCGCGCGTTGGCCGTGCAGCCTCCGTCATTGCGCCGAGCAGCGCAATGCGGAGCCAATCGCAAGACTGTCATCGCCCGGCTCGACCGGGCGACCCAGTAAACGGCAGCTCTTCGGCTGAAACTCTAACGCCTCTGGAGTACTGGGTCCCCGCATTCGCCGGGACGACAGCGGAGCTAATCCCTGCTGTGCGGGGTCTGGATGAAGCCCCTGTTCCAGGTCGGGCTGATCAGGATCTCGTTGACGCAGACCCGCGGCGGCATGCTGGCGACAAACGCGATGGTGCGGCCGAGATCCTCCGACTGCAGCATCCGCGCCTGCTCTTCCTCGCTCGGCACCACCGGGCGCAATTTGAGGATCGGGGTTGCGACCTCGCCCGGCGACAGGCAGCAGGCGCGCAGGCCATTGACGCATTCGTCCATGTTGAAGGAATGGGTCAGCGCCAGCACCGCATGTTTGGTGGTGGTGTAGGCCGGTCCCGGCATTTTCGACACATGTCGCCCGGCCCAGGAGGCGACGTTGATGATGATGCCATCCTTCTGCTTGCGCATCGCGGGCAGCACCGCGCGCATGCAATACAACACGCCGTTGAGATTGATGTCGACCAGCCTGTCCCAGCCCTCCAGTTCCATGTCGGCCCAGCTGCGCTTCGGCACGTTGATGCCGGCGCTGTTGACCAAAAGGTCGATGCGGCCGTGTCTCGCCAGGATTTGCCCGGCGGCGTTGTTGACGTCCTCCGCCTTGCTGACGTCGAGCGCGATCGCCTCGGCCTTGCCGCCGCTTTTTGTGATCTTCGCAACCACCGCGTCGAGCGCGTCCTTGCGGCGGCCCGACACCACCACGGTCCAGCCATCCGCGGCCAGCGCTTCCGCGCCGGCTTCCCCGATGCCGCTGCCGCCGCCGGTCACCCAGGCCACGCGTTTCCCGTTATTTGACATGCAAACTGTCTCCGTTGCTTTGTGAAGGGCGTTTTTGCTATTCAACTTAAGCGGCCGATGGGACCGCGCCGCCCTCCCGGAATGATGCATGAACCAGCCTGCGAACGCCAACTTGTTTTCCCGCCTCTTCGATGGTCTCGACGATCCGAGCCGTGTCGCGATCGAGACCGTGGACGGACAGCGCATCAGCTATGGCGACCTGATCGCCCGCGCCGGGCAGACGGCGAATGTGCTGGCCGCGCGCGGGGTAAGACCCGGCGACCGCGTTGCGGCACAGACCGAGAAATCGGTGCCAAGCCTCGTGCTGTATCTCGCAACCGTGCGTGCTGGCGCCGTCTATCTGCCGCTCAACACTGCGTACACGCTGAACGAGCTCGAATATTTCATCACCGATGCCGAGCCGTCGCTGGTGGTGTGCGATCCGTCGAAACGGGATGGCATCGGCGCGATTGCTGCGAAGGTCGGCGCCAGGGTGGAGACGCTGGGCGCCGACGGCAAGGGCTCGCTGACCGATGCCGCCGCGGCCGCGAGGCCGGATTTCAAAACCGTTGCGCGCGCCGACGACGACCTCGCCGCGATCCTCTACACCTCGGGCACCACCGGCCGTTCCAAGGGCGCGATGCTCAGCCATGATAACCTCGCCTCCAATTCGCTGGCGCTGGTCGATTACTGGCGCTTCACCGACAAGGATGTGCTGATCCACGCGCTGCCGATCTATCACACCCACGGCCTGTTCGTGGCGAGCAACGTCACGCTGTTCGCCCGCGCCTCGATGATCTTCCTGCCGAAATTCGATCCGGAGCTGATCATCAAACTGATGGCGCGCGCCACCGTGATGATGGGCGTGCCGACCTTTTACACACGCCTGCTGCAAAGCCCGGCGCTGACCAAGGAATCGACCGCACACATGCGGCTGTTCGTGTCCGGCTCGGCGCCCCTGCTCGCCGATACCCATCGCGAATGGGCGTCGCGTACCGGCCACGCCGTGCTGGAACGCTACGGCATGACCGAAACCAACATGAACACCTCCAATCCGTATGATGGCGAGCGTGTCCCCGGCGCGGTCGGCCATGCGTTGCCCGGCGTCTCGGTGCGCGTCACCGATCCCGAGAGCGGCGAGACGCTGGGTCCGGAACAGATCGGCATGATCGAGGTCAAGGGCCCCAACGTGTTCAAGGGCTACTGGCGGATGCCCGAAAAAACCAAAGCCGAATTCCGCGACGACGGTTTTTTCATCACCGGCGACCTCGGCAAGATCGATCGCGACGGCTATGTGCACATTCTCGGCCGCGGCAAGGATCTGGTGATCTCCGGCGGCTTCAACGTCTACCCGAAGGAAATCGAGAGCGAGATCGACGCCATGCCCGGCGTGATCGAGACCGCGGTGATCGGCGTGCCGCATGCCGATTTCGGCGAGGGCGTCACGGCGGTGGTGGTGTGCGACAAGAAAGCCGGCGTAGACGAAGCTTCCGTCCTGAAGGCGCTTGAGGGCCGGCTGGCCAAATTCAAAATGCCCAAGCGCGTGTTCATCGTCGACGAACTGCCCCGCAACGCCATGGGCAAGGTGCAGAAGAATATTCTGCGCGATAGGTATAAGGGCATCTACGCGAAGTAGCCTTCACCTCTCGCGAAGGGAGAGGTGAAGTCAGCCCTGCGTCGGGGGAACACCGCTCCTCACTCGATCACATCATCGGCGCGCGCGATCAAGAGCGGCGGCACGGTCAGGCCGATGGTTTTCGCGGCCTTCAAATTGATGATGAATTCGAGCTTGGTCGGCTGCTCCACCGGCAGATCGCCCGGCTTTGCGCCGCGAAAGATCTTGTCGATCAGGAACGCGGAGCGGAAATACAGATCCGGGTAGCTGACCCCGTAGGCCACCAATCCGCCGGCCTCGACGAATTCCCGCGACGGGTAGATGCTCAGCAGCCGGTGTTTGGCCGCGAGGTCCGCGATCAACTGGCGGTTGGCCTGGACCACGGCCTCTATACCGAACAACAGCGCCTCGACGCGGCGCGCCATCGCGGTTTCGAATGCAGGTGGGATGTCGTCCGTGCTCCTGACGTCCAGCAGCGAAACTTCGATGCCGAGCGCCTGCGCCGCCCTTTGCGTTACCTCCCATTGCGGCGGCACCACGGGGTTGGCCATGTTGGAGAAGAAGGCCGCGATCGAAGTCCCGGGCCGCAGCTCTTTGAGCAGTTCGACGCGCTTGCCGGCAAGTTCGGTGACGAAGCCGCTGAGGCCCGTGACATTGCCGCCCGGTCGGGCCAGGCTCGCGACAACCCCGGTGCCCAGCGGCTCGCCGATCGCGGCCATTACGATCGGGATGGATTCGGTGGCGCTCTTGGCGGCGCGGGCAGCCGGCGTGCCCCTCGTGACGATCAGATCGACGCGAAGCCGCACCAATTCGTCCGCGAATGCCGGAAAACGATCTGAATCGCCGTCCGCCGAGCGATATTCCAGCACGTAATTCTGGTTTTCGACGTAGCCGAGGTCGCGCAAGCCGCGCTTCAGGGCTTCGATGTTTTTCGCGTTCAAATCGGACGATACGGTCTCCAGCACGCCGATGCGCCAGGTTTTGGCCGGCTGCTGCGCACGCGCGGCCACCGGCCACAGCGCCGCACCGCCCACAGCCCGCATGAATTCGCGCCGCTTCATTCGAGAGTCCCGAATACCGGGCAATTTTGGGCCCGATCGAGCCGCAATACAATGATGCTGTTATAGCAGACTGACCAAGAACCGGCTGCCGACAATGAGCAGATAGCATCCGAACGCCATTTCCAGCGTCCGCTTCGACATAGCGTGCGCCGCGCGGACACCGAGCGGCGCCGTCAGCAGGCTGGTCGGCATCACCAGCACGGCGCCGATCAAGGAAACGTAGCCGAGCGCGAACGGCAATTGCAGCGCGGTGACGTCGGGATAGCGCGCCGCCGCGGGCCAGCCGGCATAAACATAGCCGACTGCGCCCGGGATCGAGATCAGCACCGCCAATGCCGAGGATGTGGCAACCGCCTGATGGATCGGCCGGCCGTAAAACGTCATCAGCAGATTCGAAAACAGCCCGCCGCCGACGCCCATCAGGGTCGACAGCAGCCCGACCAGGCCGCCGTATACTCTCATCAGAAACCCGCCCGGCAGCGTATCGCCGAGCCGCCAGGACTCGCGGCCGAACAGCAGCCGTATCGCGGCCGACCACGCCACCGCGACGAATACGTATTTGAACAGCCGTTCCGGCGCGTAGCGCGCGATCACGCTGCCGAGGATGACACCGGAGATCACCGGCGCCGCCCAGAGCCGCAGCACCTTCATGTCCACCGCCCCTCGCAGGTAGTGGGAGCGAAACGAACTGATCGAGGTCGGGATGATGATGGCGAGCGAGGTGCCGATGCACAGCGGCATCCGCACCTCGAGCGGCACGCCGGCAAGCCGGAAGCACTCGTAAAACACCGGCACCAGGATGGCGCCGCCGCCGATGCCGAATACGCCGGCGAGAAATCCCGCCAGCGCGCCGAGCGCGACCAAGAGGCCGGCGAGCTCAAGCAGTTCGGCGACGTTCAACCCTGCGACCAGCATTCCCGTCCTGTTTTACCGTCATTGCGAGGAGCACTTGCGACGAAGCAATCCAGCCTGTGCTTGTGGCTCTGGATTGCTTCGTCGCTGCGCTCCTCGCAATGACGGCGGATCAACTCGGTCATGTCGTGCCGGACCGCCCTGAATCAACCTTCAGGCACACCATCCATCAACCCCGGATGGCGGTGTCAATGCACACCCTTGCAGGGCTCATCTGAAACTATGAACATTCGTTCGCAAACGATGATTTCGGCGTTGCACTGAGGGGTTCGAGTTCGTAAATAGAATTCGTCCACTGCGATCCCCGAACCGGGCCGCCAGCGCTCGCCCGCAACCGTCAAAAGCCGCCGATGACCGCCAGGATCGAACGCCCGCTTTCGCCGCATCTGCAGACGTATCGCTGGACCCTGACGCTGGCGATGTCGATCACCCATCGCATCACCGGCATCGCGCTGTATTTCGGCACCTTGCTGATGGCGTGGTGGCTGATCGCAACGGCCTCGGGACCGGGCGCCTATGGAAACGTGCAGGCCTTTACCTCCAGCTTCATCGGCCGCTTGATCGTGTTCGGCTACACTTGGGCGCTGATACACCATCTGCTCAGCGGCATCAGGCATTTTTGCTGGGATCTCGGCTACGGCTTCAAGCCGACCGAGCGCGAAGCGCTGACCTGGGGCGCGCTGATCGGCGGCATCGCGCTGACCGTGCTGCTGTGGGTGGCCGCCTATGCAATGGGAAGCGGACGATGAGCGTCAACGAATCCCACGGCGGGCCGCAAAAAGCATCTTCGATGCGCACGCCGCTCGGCCGTGTCCGCTCGCTCGGCTCGTCGCATTCGGGCACGTCGGACTTCTGGCGCCAGCGCCTTACCGCGGTGGGGCTGGTGATCCTGATCGTTCCGGTGATCGTGGTGGTGATGATGCTGCGCGAGCGCAACCAGGCTTATGCCGCGCAGATGCTCGGCTCGCCGGCGGTCGCGATCATCCTGTTGCTGTTCATCATCGCAAGCTGCTGGCACATGAAGATCGGCATGCAGGTCGTGATCGAAGACTACATACATAACGAGAAGCTGAAGCTCGCCTCGATCATGGCCAACAACTTCTTCTGCTTCGTGGTGGCGCTCGCTTCGATTTACGCCATTCTCAAACTGTCATCTGGAGTCTAGCGCATGGCTCAAGGCAATGGCAAAAACGGCGCGGCGCCTGCCAGCAATGGCCAGGCCTATCCGATCGAGGACCACACCTACGACGTCGTCGTGGTCGGCGCCGGCGGCGCCGGCCTGCGCGCCGTGGTCGGCTGCAGCGAGGCAGGCCTGCGCACCGCCTGCATCACAAAAGTGTTTCCGACCCGCTCGCATACCGTGGCCGCCCAGGGTGGCATTTCGGCTGCGCTCGGCAACATGCACAAGGACGACTGGCGCTGGCACATGTACGACACCGTCAAGGGGTCGGACTGGCTCGGCGACCAGGACGCCATCGAATATATGGTGCGCAACGCGCCGGAAGCCGTCTACGAACTCGAGCACTGGGGCGTGCCGTTCTCGCGCACCGAGGACGGCAGGATCTATCAGCGTCCGTTCGGCGGCATGACGCTCGACTACGGCAAGGGCCAGGCGCAACGCACCTGCGCGGCCGCCGACCGCACCGGCCACGCCATGCTGCACACCATGTACGGCCAGGCGCTCAGCCATTCGGCCGAATTCTACATCGAATTCTTCGCGATCGATCTGATCATGGATGACGAGGGCGTCTGCCGCGGCGTCATCGCCCTGAAACTCGACGACGGCACGCTGCATCGTTTTCGCGCCCAGACCACGATCCTTGCCACCGGCGGCTATGGCCGCGCTTACGCCACCTGCACTTCGGCACATACCTGCACCGGCGACGGCAGCGCGATGGCGTTGCGCGCAGGTCTGCCGCTGCAGGACATGGAGTTCATCCAGTTCCATCCGACCGGCATTTACGGCGCCGGCTGCCTCGTCACCGAGGGCGCGCGCGGCGAAGGCGGCTACCTGGTCAATTCCGAAGGCGAGCGTTTCATGGAGCGCTATGCGCCGTCGGCAAAAGACCTCGCATCGCGCGACGTGGTGTCGCGCGCCATGACCATCGAGATCCGCGAAGGCCGCGGCGTCGGCAAGAAGAAAGACCACATCTATCTTCACCTCGATCATCTCGATCCCAAGGTGCTGCACGAGCGGCTGCCGGGCATTTCGGAATCGGTGCGGATCTTTGCCAATGTCGACGTCACCCGCGAGCCGATCCCGATCGTCCCGACCGCGCATTACACCATGGGCGGTATCCCCACCAACTATCACGGCGAGGTGCTGACGAAGTCGAATGGCGACGACAACGCCACGGTGCCCGGCCTGATGGCGCTCGGCGAAGCGGCTTGCGTCTCCGTGCACGGCGCCAACCGGCTCGGCTCCAACTCCCTGATCGATCTGGTGGTGTTCGGCCGCGCCGCGGCGCTGCGCTGCGCCGAGAAGTTGACGGCCAATGGCAAGCAGCCGGAACTGCCGGCGGGCTCCGCCGACAAGGCGCTCGGCCGGCTCGACCATTACCGCTACGCCTCCGGCGGCACCCCGACGGCGAAGCTGCGCGAGGGCATGCAGCATGTGATGCACGAAAACTGCGCGGTGTTTCGTACCGGCGAGGTGTTGAGTGAAGGGCATAACCTCATTCACAAGGTGCATCGCGGTATCGACGATATCGCGGTGAGCGACCGCTCGCTGATCTGGAATTCCGACCTGGTCGAAACGCTGGAGTTCGACAATCTGATCGTGCAGGCGGTGGTGACCATGGATTCGGCCGCCAACCGGACCGAAAGCCGCGGCGCGCACGCCCGCGAGGATTTTCCCGAGCGCGACGACAAGAACTGGATGAAGCATACGCTCGCCTGGATCGACGAGCGCGGCACCACCACCATCGACTATCGCCCGGTGCACGACTACACCATGACCAACGACGTGCAGTACATCCCGCCCAAGGCGCGGGTGTATTGATGATAAGCCGTCATTCCGGGGCGACGCGAAGCGTCGAGCCCGGAATCCATAACCACCATTTGTGAGTATGGATTCCGGGCCTGCGCCAAGAGGCGCATCCCGGAATGACGAAGGTAAAAGGGTCGCCTCGGTAAGCTTAGGACGAATACATGGTTGAATTCGCACTCCCGAAAAACTCCAGGATCAGCGGCGGCAAGACCTGGCCGAAGCCCGCAGGCGCCACGCAGACCCGCGAATTCAGGATCTATCGCTGGAATCCGGACGACGGCAAGAACCCCAGCGTCGACACCTATTTCGTCGACACCGACGATTGCGGGCCGATGGTGCTGGACGGCCTGATCTGGATCAAGAATAACATCGACCCGACGCTGACCTTCCGCCGCTCCTGCCGCGAGGGCGTCTGCGGCTCCTGCGCCATGAATATCGACGGCAAGAACACGCTGGCCTGCACCATGTCGATGCATGACGTGAAGGACGGCGCCGTGAAGGTCAATCCGCTGCCGCACCAGCCGGTGGTAAAGGACCTCGTGCCGGACCTGACCAATTTCTACGCGCAATACGCCTCGATCGAGCCGTGGCTGAAGACGTCGTCGCCGACGCCGCAGAAGGAATGGCGGCAGAGCCATGAGGACCGCGAGAAGCTGGACGGCCTCTATGAGTGCATTCTGTGCGCCTGCTGCTCGACCTCGTGCCCGAGCTACTGGTGGAATAGCGAACGGTTCCTCGGCCCCGCGGCGCTGTTGCAGGCGACGCGCTGGATCAAGGATTCGCGCGACGAGACCACCGGCGAGCGGCTCGACAATCTCGAAGACCCGTTCCGGCTCTACCGCTGCCACACCATCATGAACTGCGCAAAAGCCTGCCCGAAGAGCCTCAACCCCTCCGAGGCGATTGCCGAACTGAAGATGATGCTGGTTGAACGGCAGGTGTGAGGCGGGCCGTAGCCCGGATGGAGCGAAGCGAAATCCGGGATTCCCCACTCGCCGCGATATTTGCCCCGGATTGCGTTGCGCTCCATCCGGGCTACGAAAAGTCCCAAGCTGCCATTCACGGACTTGTGAATGTATGCCTATCCCCGTCCCCCAAACCTCGCTTATCCTGCGCATGTCCTGTTCGATGAAGGAGCGCTTTCCGGAAAGCGATTCTTCAAGTGGACAGAGCGAAAGCTGGCCGGACCGGGGCGCCCCGGAACGGTCGACGGCCTGGTGGTTGGTGGAGCGCTGGGAGGCGCTGCGCCTAGCCTTGGGCGCGCCCGGTCACTTGCCGGGCGAGGTGGGTCCGTTAATCCCGCCTCCGAGGGTGCCTCGCAAGCATCCTGGCGCCTCCCACCGCTCCATCCCCTCGCGCGGGTAGCGCGAGGGACTGGCAAAGCTCGGACGCACCAGCGCCGCGAGAATGCAAAGCCATGTCCGTCATTCCGGGGCGCTTGCGCCCTTGCGCAAGCGAACCCGGAATCCAGACGTTTAGCCCCGAGGTCCAACACCTCTGGATTCCGGGTTCGCGCCGAAGAGGCGCGCCCCGGAATGACATGAAGTGGCTGTTTGAAATTTGAATCGGAAATATCCGCGATCGTTTCCCGGGCGCGATGCAGCACGTAGCACTTGCGAAGTGCTGCTTCGCTGAACCGGGATCGTCCCGAGCACCGCGCTTTGTACGACCCCGGCTCTGCAGCTCACCACTCCGCGAGGGCCATAGCGCGTCGAAGACGCGCGTAAACGCGCTTATGGCGCTGCGCTGCGTCCGGGGAACGCACGTTCCGACTCAGGGAACCTTTTGATTTCCCTGCCGTTATCGCGGCATGGCCAAGCATCCCGCCAAAAAATCCGCCGCCCGGAAGAACAAGCCGACCGACGAGGTCGTGTCCGAGGAAGGCGACGCTGTCGAGCCGCCGCCGCCGGAAGTCGTTGAGCCCGATCCGCAATTATCGCCGGACGAAGCCGAGGAAGCGCGCAGGGATTACCTGCTGACGCGGTTCTGGATCGCCGCGCGGGGATACTGGGGCAAGAAGGGCGGCCGGCTGGCTTGGGCATTTTCCATCGGGCTTTTGATCCTGATCGTCGCCAACGTCGCCTTCCAGTACGGCATCAATGTCTGGAATCGCGCGATCTTCGACGCCATCGAGAAACGCGATTCCGCAACCGTATTCTATCTCACCGGCATTTTCTTTCCGCTGGCGATCGGCAGCGTGCTGATCGCCGTGGCGCAGGTGTTCGCGCGGATGGCCATCCAGCGCCGCTGGCGCGCCTGGCTGACCAGTTCGGTATTGACGCGCTGGCTCGCCAATGGCCGGTACTACCAGCTCAATCTGGTCGGCGGCGATCACAAGAACCCCGAATATCGCATCGCCGAGGACTTGCGGATCGCGACCGACTCGCCGGTGGATTTCGCCGCCGGGGTCACTTCCGCGTTTCTGTCCGCGACCACCTTCATCGTGGTGCTGTGGACCATCGGCGGCGCGCTGACGGTAACGATCGCAGGCTCGACCGTCACCATTCCCGGCTTCCTGGTGATCGCCGCCGTGCTGTATGCGGCGATCGCCTCGGGCTCGATCACGATCATCGGCCGCAGTTTTGTGCAGGTCTCGGAAGACAAGAACCAGGCCGAGGCGGAATTCCGCTACACGCTGACCCGGGTGCGCGAAAACGGCGAGAGCATCGCGCTATTGGGCGGCGAACAGGAAGAGCGCGACGGCATCGACAAGACGTTCACAAACGTGCTGCGGCAATGGTCGCGGCTCGCCGGCCAGCACATGCGCACCACGGTGGTATCGCAGGGATCCAGCCTGATTGCGCCGGTGGTGCCGCTGTTGTTATGCGCGCCGAAATTTCTCGACGGCAGCATGACGCTCGGACAGGTGATGCAGGCAGCAAGCGCCTTCACCATCGTGCAAACCGCGTTCGGCTGGCTGGTGGACAATTATCCGCGGCTCGCCGACTGGAACGCCTGCGCGCGACGCATTGCCTCGCTGATGATGTCGCTCGACGGCCTGGAGCGCGCCGAACGCGGCGACGGTTTTGGCCGCATCCAGCGCGGCGAGACCAAGGGCAAGACCATGCTGAGCCTGAACGATCTGTCGGTGACGCTCGATGACGGCACCGCGGTGGTCGATGACACCGAGGTCGCCGTCGAACCCGGCGAGCGACTGCTGGTCGCCGGCGAATCCGGCTCGGGAAAGAGCACGCTGGTGCGCGCCATCGCCGGACTGTGGCCGTGGGGTGGCGGCAGCGTCAATTTCCATCCCGACCGGCGGCTGTTCATGCTGCCGCAAAGACCTTACGTGCCGTCGGGCACGCTGCGCCGCGCGGTGGCCTATCCGGGAGCTGCGGAAAGCTGGACGGTGGAAGAAATCGGCGCGGCGCTCGACAAGGTCGGGCTCAAGCACCTGATCGAAAAAATCGAGGAGGACGCGCCGTGGGACCAGACGCTGTCGGGTGGCGAGAAACAGCGGCTCGCCTTCGCACGGCTGTTTTTGCATAACCCCGACATCATCGTGCTGGATGAGGCGACCTCTGCGCTGGATGAAAAGAGCCAGGACAAGATGATGGAATTGATGTTCAACGAGTTGCCCAAAGCCACCGTGGTCAGCGTCGCGCATCGCGCCGAACTGGAGGCTTTCCACAGCCGCAAGATCGTGCTGGAGCGTCGCAAGGGCGGCGCCAAACTTGTCAGCGACGTCGATCTCATCCCGCGCAGAGGCAAGCGGCGCCTGCTCAGCCGATTCCTGCGCGGGCGCAAGCCGGCGCCGAACAAGGCGGCGTGAGTCTTTGGGGTAGCCCGGATGTAGCGCAGCGAAATCCGGGATTCTCGGCGCGTAACTCCCCGTATTACGCTACGCTCCATACGGGCTACGAATCGTTGGAGTCGCGAGCAAAACCGGCTAAGCAAGCGCCGCTTTCAATCGAGGACCTTTGCTTGACTCCCGCCAACGACCCTTCGCCCGCGCCGTTCGGCGCGTTCGCGCCCAATGCCGCGCAACGGGCAATCATCTCGCTGGCGCATCGCTCGCGGCTCAAGCGCGGCGCTTTCCGCCCGATGCTGTCGCGGCTGCTGAATTTGCTGCGCGCCGGACCCATCGACATTTCCTATCAGGGCGCGGCGTTCCGCTTTTATCATCTGACCAGCGCCACCGAGCGCGGCGCGCTGCTCAATCCGGACTACAACATCGAGGAGCTGGATTTTCTGCGCGCCCATACCCCTGCGGACGGGGTGTTTGTCGATATCGGCGCCAACGCCGGCAGCTATGCGTTGCCGCTCGCTCGTCACGTCGGTCCGGGCGGCCGGGTGATCGCGGTCGAGCCGCATCCGATAATGGTTGCGCGCCTTGCATTCAATCTGGCCGCATCGGCAAGCCGCAATGTGGCACTGGTTGCGGCCGCCGCCGGAGATGCCGACGGCGAACTGATGATAGAGACCGACCAAGAAAACTTCGGCGCCAGCCGTGTTCATTCCGGCGCGCGCGTACGCGGCGACGCGACCCGGGTGCCGGCGATGCGGCTGTTGCGCGTCCTGCAGGACCGCAAAATCGGCAAGGTCGACTCGCTCAAGATCGACGTCGAAGGCTATGAGGATCGCGTTTTGATCGGGTTCTTCCGCGATGCGCCGGCAACGCTTTGGCCGCGCGCGATCGCTATCGAGCATCTGTCGCGCGATGACTGGGCCGATGACTGTCTCGCCGACATGCTTGCGCGCGGCTATGTCGAGAGCGGCAAGACCCGCAGCAACACCCTGCTGGTCCTCGGTTCCAATTAGCCGGCGACGCCCGGAATTCGGGGAACATCGCCGGTTCACCACCGTTATCGCCCCACATTAAGGGAGCGATAACATGGCCAATGACAATACCGCGCGCGATATCGACCGCGCCTGGCAGCTGATGAAGAAGATCGGCTTTGCGATGCTGGTCACGCGAGACGGCGACAGACTGCGGGCGCGGCCGATGAGCGCGTATATCGAGCGCGAGAGCAACGCGATCTATTTTCTCACCGATGCGCGCCACCACAAGGACGACGAGATCACTCGCAATCCGAACATCAACCTGTCATTCGCCGACGCGGGCGGCCAGAAATACGTGTCCGTCAGCGGCACCGCTGCGGTTTCCAACGACCGCGCCAAGATCAAGGAACTGTTCTCGACGCCGGCAAAAGCGTGGTGGGACTCAGCCGACGATCCGAACATCCGGGTGTTGAAGATATCGCCCGAGGATGCGGAGTTCTGGGATTCGCCAGGCACCGTCATCAGTTATGTGAAGATGGCGGCGGCGGCTGTCACCGGCACGCGCCCGGAGATCGGCGAGAACCGCAAGGTCGCGATCTAGATGCCGATCGAACCGCCAGAAATTCCGCCTGCGACGCCGGGACAGCCGACCGAACCGCCACAGGAGGAGCCGCCGGGCAATCCGCGGCCCGAGATACCGCCGCCGGTGCGAGAGCCCGGCGCGCCGCCGCAACCGCAGGAATTACCGGGCCGCATGCCCGATGAGCTGCCGGTGCGCGGACCGCAGGGACCGCGTACGCCGTATCCCGCGACAGATGCCGGCATCTCCGATCTGCCGGGCTCCGAGCCGGATGTGCTTCCGGGTTCGCTGCCGTCGGGCACAATGTAGCCATGCCGTGCAAACAGGCATCTGAATGCGCCATGAACGACAGAGGATTCGGACGCCGGCGCTGTCAAAATAAAGCGGAGTTTGCGTTTGTATGCCGCCACAATCCGGCCTAACGGTTATCTGTTGCTCGCCGCGCCGATGCATTCGGCCGGCAAGCACCTCGTTTGTTGTTCAATATTTTCCCGGGGACTTACGTCATCATGACAAACCTTCGCCTCGTGCTGCTGGCCACCACTGCCCTTACGGCGGCGCAGTTCGCAAGCATCCCCTCGCACGCGCAGACTGCTCTCTCCGATGCGCAGAGCGCGCCCCTTCTAATGTTGGCGCAGGCCGCGCCTCCTGAAGGCGAGAAAAAAGGTCCCCCGCCGAAAGCTGCACCGCCTGCGCGCCCCGCGCCGCCCGCAGCGGCTCCGCCGCGTCCCGCTCCGCCGCCTCCAGCCGCCGCGCCTCCGCCGCGGCCGGCGCCGCCGCCTCCGCCCCCCGCGGCCGCCCCGCCACCTCGGCCCGCTCCGCCGCCCGCCGCCGCGCCGCCGCCACGCCCTGCACCGCCGCCGCCTCCCGCCGCCGCACCAGCGCGGCCCACTCCGCCGCCGGCTGCGGCACCCCCGGCACGTCCCACCCCGCCGCCTCCACCGGCGGCTGCGCCGCCGCGACCCGCGGCGCCTGCTGCGCCCCCCGCACCGCCGCCGCCTCCGCGGCCGGCGGCGCCGGCGGCACCAGCCGCGCCGCCCGCGCCAAGCGCTGCGCCCCCATCGCCTCCGCCTCCTCCCTCACCTGCAGCGCCCGCACCTACGGCGCAGCCACAGCAGAAGGGGGCGCCTGCAGGTGCTCCCGGCGGAAGCCGACCGGGACGTCCGGGCGAGCAGCCGGCGTCCGCACCGGGCACGACAGCGCCGGCCGCGCCGCAACCGGGCACGCAATCCGCTCCGCCTCCATCCGCGACACCCCCCGGCGCGCCTCCGAGCGCCGCGCCGCCGCCCGGACAGCCTGGCGGACAGACCGGCGTACCGGGCGGCGCGCCGTTGGCGCGCCGTGCCCCGCCAACCGTCAACGCGCCGATTCCACCCGCGCCGCCACCGGCCCAGGGGCTGGCGCCGATCGCGCCGGGTGCGGCTCCGCCCGGCCCGCGCCGTATTGACGAATTCCGCGGCGAGCGGCGTGAAACCGAACAGGGCGGCCGCAGGGTATTTACCGAGCCCGGCCGCGTGATCGTGGTTGACCCCAGCGGCCAGTCGTTCATCCGCCACAACGAGGTGGACCGCTTCCGCTACGGCGCGCGCGACATCCGCACGCAGCGTGTTGGAAACGACACGCGAACCATCGTGGTCCGTCCCGACGGATCGCAGATCATCACCGTCAATGATCGAGACGGCAGGTTGCTGCGCCGGATCAGGCGCGACGAACGCGGTCGCGAGATTATCATCATCGACAACTCGTATCGCGGTCCTCGCGCCGCGGGCGGCTTCTATGTCGACCTGCCGCCGCCGGTAATCCGTATCCCACGCGAACGGTACATCGTCGAGGCCGAAACCGCGCCGCCGGAATTGATCTATGACACGTTGATCGCGCCTCCGGTGGAACGCATCGACCGGCGCTACACGCTGGACGAAATCCGCTACAGCCCGACGGTGCGCGAACGCATGCCGAGCATCGACCTCGACACCATCAACTTCGAAACCGGGTCATGGGAAATTCCACCCGACCAAGCTTCCAAGCTGCAGGTGATCGCGGACGGGCTCAACCGTGCGATTGCTGCGAATCCGCGCTCGGTGTTCCTGATCGAGGGCCATACCGACGCGGTGGGATCGGACGTCGACAACCTGTCGCTGTCGGATCGTCGCGCTGAAGCGGCGGCGACGCTGCTGACGCAGCAGTTCGGGGTGCCCGCAGAAAACCTGACCTCGCAAGGTTATGGCGAGCAGTACCTGAAAATTCCGACCCAGGAACCGGAGCGGCAGAATCGCCGCGTCACCATCCGCAACATCACCCCGCTGCTGAACGGCGGCCAGGCGTCGCTGCCGCCGCCACCCGCGGGCGTCGTGCCGCGGCGGAGGTGAGGTTTCGCAAAATGAAAATGGCTGCGAGAAATCTCGGCCATTTTTGTCTGTACGCCTATCGCTTCAGACCACCGCCGTCATCCTGAGGTGCTCGCCGTTCGTCACGGCGAGCCTCGAAGGATGGCCACAGACGCGCCTGTTCCATCCTTCGAGACGCCGCGCAAGCGCGCGGCTCCTCAGGATGACGGTAGAATGTGTGGCGCGGGGTCAGCTCTTGTCGCTATCGAGTTTTGGGATGCGCGAGCCCTCTCCCTCCGACAACACGCCCGCCTTTGCGTAGAGATCGAGTTTGGCGCGGGTATCGGCGATGTCGAGGTTGCGCATGGTCAGCTGGCCGATACGGTCCCCCGGCGTGAACGCTGCATCCTCGACCTTCTCCATGCTCAGCCGCTCCGGCTGATAGGTCAGATTGGGGCTCTCGGTGTTCAGGATCGAGTAGTCATTGCCGCGGCGCAATTCGAACGTCACCTCGCCGGTGACGGCGCGCGCCACCCAGCGCTGCGCGGTTTCGCGCAGCATCAGGGCCTGGGAATCGAACCACCGCCCCTGATAGAGCAACCGGCCGAGCCGCATGCCGCTGATGCGGTACTGCTCGATCGTGTCTTCGTTGTGGATGCCGGTGACGAGGCGTTCGTAGGCGATGTGCAGCAGCGCCATGCCCGGCGCCTCATAGATGCCGCGGCTCTTCGCCTCGATGATCCGGTTCTCGATCTGGTCGCTCATACCAAGGCCGTGCCGGCCGCCGATGGCGTTGGCTTCAAGAAACAGCGCGACGGGATCGGCGAAGGTCTGGCCGTTTAGCGCTGTGGGCTGACCATCGACAAAGCGCACCGCGACCTTTTCGGCCTTGACCACACAGTCGTCGCGCCAAAACGGCACGCCCATGATCGGATTGACAATCTTGATGCCGGAGTCGAGATGCTCGAGATCCTTGGCCTCATGGGTGGCGCCGAGGATATTGCTGTCGGTCGAATAGGCCTTTTCGGAGCTCATCTTGTAGGCAAAGCCGTGGGCCGTCATGAACGCCGACATTTCCGCCCGGCCGCCAAGCTCGTGGGTGAACTGCTGGTCGAGCCAGGGCTTGTAGATCCGCAACTCCGGATTGGTCAGCAACCCGTAGCGGTAGAACCGCTCGATATCGTTGCCCTTGTAGGTTGAGCCATCGCCCCAGACGTTGACGCCATCCTGCTTCATTGCCGATACCAGCATCGTGCCGGTCACGGCGCGCCCGAGCGGGGTGGTGTTGAAGTACGCAATGCCGCCGGTAGAGATGTGGAAAGCCCCCGCTTGGATCGCGGCAATGCCTTCGTGGACCAGTTGCGCGCGGCAATCCACGAGGCGGGCTTTCTCGGCGCCGAACTCGAGGGCTTTACGCGGAATCTCGTCGTAGTCGGCCTCGTCGGGTTGGCCGAGGTTTGCGGTATAGGCAAAGACGCGGGCGCCTTTTTGCTTCATCCACAAAAGCGCGGCTGATGTGTCGAGCCCACCTGAAAAAGCGATGCCGACGTTTTCGCCTTTGGGCAGGCTTTTCAGGATCGTGCTCATGGAAACCCTGTGAAGTTCTTTGCAGGCGTCATACGCGGGCTTAAGCGCGAAGCGCGTCTTCGCACCAAATGGCCCGCGTATCCATCATTGTTCGGAAAGAATCTCAATAGACGATGGATTGCCGGGTCAAGCCGGGTCAAGCCCGGCAATGACGGATTCATTGCTTTGATGGGCTCGCCCTGACATTGCGGCCACGCCATTTCTGCACCAGCCGGTGGCCAGGCCAGGCAAACCGCGTCAACGCGGCGTCGATGCCTTGATCGGTCATCCGGGTCGACGGCCAGCGGTAGATGTAGCCGTGGATCAGCCATATCACCAGAAACGTCACCAATCCCGCGGCTGCGACGTCGGTGAAAAAATGGCCGCCGAACGCCATCCGCAGCAGGCTGGTGAGAATGCCGAAGACCGTCGCGGCCGCGTAAGCCAAAGGCCGCCATGCCGGCGGGGTCAGCGCCGCCGGCGCATAGGTCCAGAACGCGGTGGCGCCTTCGCCGGAGAAAAAGGAGCAGTTACGGCCGCAACCGCCGCGCGGATCCCACCACGGCACAAACGGCAGCTCGCCGTTGAACTCTGTCACCACCACCGGCCGCGGCCGGCCCCAATAAGTCTTGAAGGTGAGATTGGTGAGAATGCCCGCGGACAGGATCAAGGTCACGAGCAGAAACACGATGGCACGCCCCGACATCAGCAGCGGCCGGTCCGGCCGCGCCAGTTTTATCACCAAGGCGACGATGGCCGGCAAGGCGATGCCCCACGCGATCCACATCGCGCCGTCGCGCGCGAATGCCGCAAGCGTGTTGAGTTTCAGCGGAAAGGATTTCGTCGCCGAATCGTAGAACAATGCGGCCAGCCGCAGATCGAGTTCGGGATAAATCCCGAACAGGAGTCCGACGAATAGCGCAAGGCCCAGCGCGATGAACAATCCGGTGCGGTTCATGGCGCGGGGTTTAGCCGAGGGCGATGATTATGAAAAGGCTCAGCGCGGCGGCATTGGCGGGGCCGCGCGCCATGCGCCGGCATTGCGTCCGGCGATCATCCAATAGACAAGCCCCGCGACGATCCCGGCGCCGGTCATGATTTCAAGGTGGCGTCGGATAATGCCGTCGAAGCGCAAGGTACCGGGGTCGAACGGCACGAGCCCAAGATAGCAGGCGAGGCCTACCGCACCCCCGCCGACCGCATAGGCCAAAATGCTTCGGATGTAGAACGCCTCGGTGATCGCGACCACGACCATCGCCGGCAGCAGTGCAAAACCGCTGACAAAGATGAAGCCGAAGCCGAGCACGATATTCAACGCGCTGGGATCGATCGGGCCGTCGGCGAAATCGCTCAGGGCCGGAAACAGCACGGCGCCGACGACGATGGCGCCGGCGACCAGGCTGGCAGCGAGGAGCCCGAACAGGATGACGAAGAGGCGGCCGATCAGGGACATGAGGCAAGTCCATTGTCGAATTGCAACGGCGTCAACCCTCTCAACCGTCATGCCCGGGCCCGGCCCGGGCATCCACGTCTTGCTTCGTGGAGATGATGCAAAGACGTGGATGGCCGGGACAGGCCCGGCCATGACGAAGCATGTTGAGGCATCAATCCGTCATCGCCATGGCGCGCAATGCCTGCCGTTCTCGTGCCGATAATTTCTCCGTCTCGGATTTGAGCTGTCCGCAGGCGGCGAGGATGTCGCGACCGCGCGGGGTGCGCACCGGCGAGGAATAGCCCGCATTGAAGATATATTCGGAGAATTTCTCGATCTGGTCCCAGTCCGAGCATTCGTAAAGCGTGCCCGGCCATGGATTGAATGGGATAAGATTGATCTTGGCCGGGATGCCCTTCAGCATTTTCACCAGCAGTTTCGCATCGTCGAGCGAATCGTTGACGCCCTTCAGCATCACATATTCGAAGGTGATGCGCTTTGCATTGGTCGCGCCCGGATAATCGCGGCAGGCCTGCAGCAATTCGGCGATCGGATATTTACGGTTCAGCGGCACCAGTTCGTTGCGCAATTCGTCGCGCACCGCATGCAGCGAGATCGCCAACATGACGCCGATCTCGGCACCGGTGCGGATGATGTTCGGCACCACGCCCGAGGTCGAGAGCGTGATGCGGCGCCGCGAGATGCCGATGCCGTCGCCATCGGCGACGATCAGCAGCGCGTCGCGCACCGCGTCGAAATTGTACAACGGCTCGCCCATGCCCATCATCACCACATTGGTGACGAGGCGGCTGCCGGTCGGCGTTTCGCGGTCGGCCCAGTCGTTAAGTCGGTCGCGCGCCACCATGATCTGGCCGACGATTTCCCCCGCGGTGAGATTGCGCACCAGCCGCTGCGTGCCGGTGTGGCAGAACGAGCAATTCAGCGTGCAGCCGACCTGGCTGGAAACGCACAGCGTGCCGCGAGCGGTTTCCGGGATGTAAACGCACTCAACTTCATGCGCCTTTTCGATCGAGTCGCCGCTGGGCAGCCGCAGCAGCCATTTGCGGGTGCCGTCGCTGGAGATTTGTTCGGCGACCACTTCGGGGCGCGCGACGGTGAAATGCCGGTCAAGTTGCGTGCGCAGCTCTTTCGAAATGCTGGTCATCTCGTCAAAACCCTGGACGCCACGCACATAGATCCAGTGCCATAGCTGCTGCACCCGCATCTTGCGCTGCGCCGGGGCGACGCCGATGGCGCCGAGTTGCTCGGAAATTTCCGCGCGCGACAGTCCGACCAGCGACGGCCTCGCCGGCGGCACGTAAGTTTCGAGCGGAGTTTTTTCTACCGATGCCAAGGCGGTCATTCGATACTCATATCAATAACGTCATTCCGGGGCGCGCGGAGCGCGAGCCCGGAATCCATAACCACCATCGTGAGTATGGATTCCGGGCCTGCGCCGCAAGTGCGGCGCATCCCGGAATGACGAATTCTAGGGGCTTACCGCTTGCACTCCTGCGCCAGGCGGTCGAGCGCTTGGGCCAGGCCTTTCAGCGAAAATGTGTCGGTGGTCTCAGTGTCTGACGCCGATGTGCCCGTCACAACCATTTCAGGCGCCTTGCGCATGGCTTCCACCATCCGCTCTTCCTCGGCGGCATTCTTGATCCAGAGGCCGTCGCCCTGGGTGTACATGGCGTAGCTGGCGCCACCGACTTGTAGAGTGGATTCCGAGCCCGGCTTAAGCTTGTAACCAATCATCACCGAGACTTCGTTGACAACTTTTTCCGCCGGGCGGGTGGAGACGAAGGCATAGGCTGGATCACGCGCTCGACCCGCCCGACTCATTTTCGACGACGACGGCTTTGCCAGTGCGAAGCAGACCTTCTTGCCGTTCGGCGTAGCCGTATACGCGCCCCAGGTGCCGAACTGGCCGATCAGGGTCGGCTCCGCGCTCCCCGCAGCGGCAGCAGCCGGTTTGGCTTCAGGCTTCGCCTCGGGCTTGGCGGCAGCGGCGGGTTTGGCCGGTGTGGATTTGTCCTTTGACGCAGGGCCCTGCGCCAGCACGGGGGAGACCCCGCACAGCAGCACTCCAACCGCCAAAATTGTCAGCATTCCCCGCACGGACATGGCTTAAGTCGATCCCCCATCATTGTGACTGCAAGATGGCCCGGCGCAGCGGTCCTTGCAATCGTAGCGACCGTCATGGCCGGGCTCGTCCCGGCCATCCACGTCTTTTTTCGATGCAACATTGTCAAGACGTGGATGCCCGGGACAAGCCTGGGCATGTCGAACTCAAGTCTTCCGCGCCAAGCGCTGTTTCTCCCATTGCGCGTCGGTCCACTGCAGCAGGTCCTCCGCGCCGGAACTGCGTAAGTGGGCCCCTCCATCCTGCACCACCATTTCGCCGTTGATATAGCCGGCCTGATCCGAAATCAGAAAACTGGCGAGATCGGCAAGCTCGCCGTGCTCACCGACGCGGCCGAGCGGATTTTTTGCCGCCGGACCCTCGTCGCGGCCTTCGGGCCGGAGCTGGCCCGACGCACCGGCGGTCGGAAACGGACCCGGCGCGATCGCCACGGTGCGGATGCCCTTTGGACCCCATTCCACCGCAAGACTTTTGGTCATCGCCAGCACCGCCGACTTCGCCATGGCGGACGGCACCGTGAAGGCGCGGCCGGTGATGGTCGAGGTCGAGAGGATGCTCAGCACGACACCCTTGCGCTGTCCCTCGATCCAGCGTCTTCCCGCCGCCAGCGTGCAATACATCGCGCCGTGCAAAGTGGGCGCGAGGATCGCGTCCGCGGCGCGGAACGACAAATGCTCGGTCTGCGCAATGAAGGTGGCGGCGGCATTGTTGACCAGCACGTCGAGCGGCGCATCGCGCCAGATCGTGTCCATCATCGCGTCGACCGCGGCGCCATCGCGGATATCGCATCGGATGGCGCTGACCTTGGCGCTGAAGTCGGAGCGCAACTGGGCAGCGGTCTGTTCGAGCAGTTCAAGCCTGCGGCCGCAGACAATCAGTTCGGCCCCAAGCTCGGCAAAGCGGCGCGCCATCGCCGCGCCGAGGCCGGAGCCCCCGCCGGTTACCAGGATGCGTTTGTTGGCGAGAAGATTCTTTTCGAACATCGTCGATCTCTCTAGTGTCCCGGACGCGGTGCAGCGTTCTTCACGCTGCTCCGCAGAGCCGGGACCGTACCAAGCGCTGGCGTCCGTGACGACCCCGGCTCTGCAGCGCACCGCTTCGCGAAGGGCTACGCGCTGCGCTGCGTCCGGGGAACGAAGCACGCTGGCGTCACACGTCGAATCGCATTGTAGCCCGGCTTCAAATCCGGCAAGAAGCAGTCAAACCTTGTCCCCTAAAGCCAGGTGTGTCCATGAAAGCCATTCTCTGCTCGCAATATTGCGGTCCCGACGATCTTGAGCTGGCCGATGTGCCGGATCCCGTGGCCGAACCTGGGCAGGCCGTGATCGCCATCAAGTCCGCGGCGCTGAATTTCTTCGACCTGTTGATGATCCAGGGCAAATACCAGATCAAGCCGCCGTTTCCGTTTTCGCCGGCGGCGGAAGTTGCCGGTGTGATCGACAGCGTCGGCGCCGGGGTCACCGATCTAAAGCCGGGCGACCGCGTCGTCGCATCGTGCGGACACAACGGCGCTCGCGAAAAGATCGCGTTGCCCGCGAACGCGATCGTCAAAATTCCAGATAATCTGGATTTCGATCGCGCCGCGGGCATCATCATCATTTACGGCACCGCCCTTCATGCGCTGGAAGATCGCGCCAGCTTGAAAACCGGCGAGACCATGGCGGTGCTCGGCGCCGCCGGCGGCACTGGGCTCGCGGCCTGCGAACTCGGCAGGCTGATGGGCCTCAAGGTAATCGCCTGCGCCTCGTCTGACGAAAAGATTGAATTCGCCAAGGCGCACGGCGCCGAACTTGGCTTGAACTACGCCAAGGAAGACCTCAAGGAAGGCCTGCGCAAACTCACCGGCGGCAAGGGCGCCGACATCATCTTCGACCCCGTAGGCGGCAGCTATGCCGAAGCGGCGCTGCGTTCGATCGCGTGGGAAGGCCGTTTCCTGGTGATCGGATTTGCCGCCGGCGATATTCCCAAAATGCCGCTCAATCTCGCGCTGCTGAAGGGCTGCGATATTAGGGGCGTGTTCTGGGGTGCATGGGCGCGGCTCAATCCGGACAAGAACCGCGCCAATCTGGAAAAGCTGGTGAAATGGACCGCCGAAGGAAAAATCTCCTCGCATGTCGATCGCACTTTCCCGCTAGCGCAGACCGCCGACGCGCTGAAGGTGCTGGCTGGCCGCAAGGCAATGGGCAAGGTGATTTTGCATCCGTGATGCCCCGAGCTGTCATCGCCCGGCTTGACCGGGCGACCCAGTATTCAAGGTGTCAGCGATAGAACCGCAACGCCACCGAATACTTTTCCCCCGCATTCGCGGGGATGACGGCGTGAGTATGGGGCACCTTGCGAACTACTCTCCCTCCACCCCCCGCTTCAGCGCCGCGCGCGCGGCGTCGCGATGCTCCGGCGTGATGTGGGTGACCACCATGCGCAGCGCGGTGGCGAGTATGGCGGCATCGTCGGTAAAGCCGAGCACCGGGAGCATGTCGGGCACGAAATCGAACGGCAGGACAAAGTAAGCGATGGCGCCGAGCAGCGCCGCCTGCACGTGACGCGGCGTGTCTTTGTCGAACGCGCAATAATAGGCCGCGAGCAGGTCCTCGGCGAACGGCAGATGCGCCGCCACACGCTTCAGCTTGCTCCAAAAGCGCGGGCGCACGCTTTCGCGGTCCTGCGCGAGCCGGTCGGCCGGCTCAAATCCCACGGTGTATTCGGACGCCATCGCAAGGCTCCCCAAGCCAAGGCGCATCGCCGCGCCGATAGACATGAATTGGTGATGTCGGCCGATTGCTGCAAGCCTGTCTCAGCTGACGCCGAGCTGCTTGGCAATCGCATTCATCGCCTGCGCAAGGTCGATATCGCGGGCGGTCACGCCGCCGCAATCATGGGTCGCCAGAACCACCTCTACGGTCTTGTAAACATTGCGCCATTCCGGATGATGATCGCTTTTTTCGGCGACCAATGCGACGCGGGCCATGAACCCGAACGCCTCGTTGAAATCCTTGAAGCTGAAGGTCCGCTGGATCGCATCGCGGCCCGTCACCTCCGACCAGCCGGACAGCCCGTTCAGGGCCGATTTGCGGGCCTCCGCCGACAGCTTTTCCGCCATGATCCGCCTCCCTTTCCGCACCAAATCCTACCCTAACACCGTGCAATGCAGTTTAGGTCCATGATGTCGCAGTCTTCGTTTGCGCCACAATAACGGGCCAAAGGCGGCTCAAAGGCCCCAGGGTGGTAACCATGACGCAGATGTAATTCCGCAAATAGCAGGATATTTGCTACGATCAGGGACGTAACGCCGGGCATGACGAATTTGAGCCTGAAGCAGCTTTTTTCCCGATCGATGGCTGATGGCCCCGACCTCGTCGGGCCGAGGGCGCCGCCGTCGCCGCGTTCTGTGAAGCGGAAGATGATGCTGATCACGCTGGCGGCCACCCTCGCCTTGGTGGGCGCGGTCAGCGGCGCCTATTACTTCGCGATGCGGCCGGTGACCTTAAGGATCGCGGTGGGCCCGCCGAGCAGCGACGACCTCAAGGTGGTGCAGACGCTGACGCAGTCCTTTGCCCACAGCCCCGTTCGCTTGAGGCCGGTGCAGACGGACGGCGCCGTCGCGAGTGCCGCGGCGCTGGCCGAAGGCAAGGCCGACCTCGCCATCATCCGCGGCGACCTCGTCGTGCCGAAGAACGCGCAGGCGGTGGCCACGTTACGCAAAAATGTCACCGTGCTGTGGGTACCGCCTGCACCCAAGGCCGCTGCGAAGGGCAAGAAATCCGAGTCCAAAATCACGAAAATCCAGCAGCTCGCGGGCAAGCGGATCGGCGTGGTCGGCAGGACCGAGGCCAATGTCAATCTGCTCAAGGTGATCCTGCGGCAATATGGCGTCGACGCAAGCCAGATCGAGGTCGCGCAATTCCCCGCCAGCGAAGCCGCCGACGCCATTCGTAACCAGAGGGCCGATGCCTATCTCGCGGCAGGCCCCGTCAACAGCAAGATCACTGCCGACGCGATCAATGCCTCGATGCGCGACGGCGCAGCCCCAACCTTCCTCGCCATCGATGCGGCCGCCGCGATCGCACAGAATTTTCCGGCCTACGAATCGACGGAGATTCCGGCGGGAGCCTTTGGTGGCTCGCCGGCGCGCCCCGAAGACGAGGTGAAGACCATCGGCTTCTCGCACCATATCGCAGCACGGAAAGGTCTTTCGGAAGCAACGGTGGCCGCTTTCACCCGGCAATTGTTTTCGGTGCGCCAGGCCTTGCTGACGGAATTCCCGCTGGCCGCCAAGATCGAAACTCCGGATACCGACAAGGACGCGGTGATCCCCGCGCACCCCGGCGCCGCGGCCTATGTCGACGGCGAAGAAAAGAGTTTTCTCGACCGCTACAGCGACTACATCTGGTTCGCTCTGATGGGGCTGTCGTTGCTGGGCTCGGTCGGGGCGTGGTTTGCGAGCTATCTGAAAAAAGACGAACGCAATACCAACTCTCCGCTGCGGGAGCGGCTGCTCGACATGCTGGCGGCAGCGCGGCACAGCGATTCCACCGACGAACTGGACCAGATGCAGGCCGAGGCCGACAACATTCTGCGCGATACGCTGAACGGTTTCGAGCAAGGTGCGATCGATCAGGGCGCGCTGACCGCCTTCAATATCGCGCTGGAGCAGTTCCACAACGCGGTGGCGGACCGCAAGGCGCTGCTGGTGAGCTTGCCGCAAAACCTGCAACGGGCAGGCGTTCAGCTGCGGGCCACCGGCGCGTAGTGCGGCACCAACGGACTCGTTCACCGGACGCAGCGCAGCGCGCAGCACTTGCGGAGCGGTGCGCTGCAGAGCCGTGGTCGTAACAAGCGTCGGTGTTTGGTACGGTCCCGGCTCTGCGGATCGGCATGAAGAATGCCGCACCGCGTCCGGGACACCGGGCCCTACGCATTATCGGAGCGCTTTGTGAAGATCATCGATCTCAGCCGTGAACTCTACCACCGCACCCCGAGCTATCCCGGCCATCCTCCCATCATCCACGGCGTCTGGAAGACCCACGAGGAATCCTTTGCCGACAGCGGCAATGTCTATGGACTCGCCTCGATGTTCATCTCGATGGCCGACCATGGCGGCACCCACATCGACGCGCCGAGGCATTTCGGCAGGACCGGCCAGCCGATCAACGAATACCCGCTGGAGAACTGCATCGTGCCGGGCATCTGCCTCGACCTGCGCCACATCGCGCCGCGTGCCGAGATCGGACCTGACGACCTCGAAGCCGCGGTGAAGCAGGCGGGCGTGGCGGTGCCGAAAAGCGGCACCGTCCTGCTCTGCACCGGGCATCACGAACGCACGTTTCCGCGCAAGGAATATTCGACCGAGAATTCCGGCGTCAATGTCGCGGCTACCGAATGGCTGGCCGGGCATGGCATCGTGCATTTCGGCATCGATTCGATGCGGCCGGGGCCGGACGGCAAGGTCAACCTGCTGGTTCACAAGGCCTGTCTCGATCTCGGCATCACCCATATCGAGAGCCTCTGCAATCTGGAGGCGCTGCTCGGTCAGGGTCCGTTCACCTTCATCGGCTTGCCGTTGAAGTGGCGCGAGGGCACCGCCTCGCCGATCCGCGCGGTGGCGGTGTTCGGATTGTGACTATGCGACCGGCTACTACTCTGTCCGAATTTCGAGGGAGGAGAACCACACCTGTCTGTAAACCGCGACGGCGGTCGCGTCGGGTTCGCGGTCCGCGCGCAGCCACGCAGAACGGGCAGACCAGGCTTCGCGGCTATCGGGAACCCTTGTGCATTCGCCCTCATTTGATGCGCCCGCGCAAGGGATGAACCAGGAGGGGCCCAACGGCCTCACCTTGAAGGCTGCGCCGGCGCGCGCGAGCAGCAGGGTAAGTCCGACCGTCTCCGACGGACGCCAGGGAAAGATCATTCGCCCGCCAGGCCGCAAGGCCTGCAGCCATGACGGCGGCGGCGCCACCACGCCGGCGTTCACATAGATCAGGTCCGATGGCGGCAGCGGGAGCATCGTTGCATCGCCCGTCGTGATGGCGACGTTTTCGAACGGCTCGAGATTGCGGCGCGCCTTGTGCGCCAGATCGTCGTCGATCTCGAATGCGTGCACGGCGCCGTCGGGCAACGTCAGAACTGACAGGATCGCGGAATAGTAGCCGGTGCCCGCGCCGATGTGGCAAACCGCATCCCCGGGTTTTGGCGCAACCGAGCCGATCCACCCGGCATGCAGAAAGGGCTCGCCATTATTGATGCGCTTGCCGACATCAAGCGCGAACAGCAGGTTCTGATAGAGATAGACCGGATCGGCGCTAGGGGTCTCGACGTAGCGCGGACCGATGCCGGCGACGGGCGTAAAGCCAAAGGCGTGCCATGGTCCGGGGCCGAGAAACGCCTCGCGGCGAACCAGGTCGAAGGCGCGTTCGTATCGCGGGTCCTCAGTGCCGCTGGCGGCAGCCATCATTTTAGCGAAAAACGCCCTGATCTCATCGAGATTGGCCCTATCCGGCATCGCACCCGCCACCCATCGCTGTTGTTTCCGTAATATCCCGGAACTTACGCAGGTGCGATGGCTCTCCGGAGCAGAGCCCGGCGATCGCCAAATTGGTGCAACCAACCCATTGTTTTTTGGCGATTTCCGACTATATTGCGCTGCAACGAATGAGGTTGCGCCCGGTCCGTTTGGCCGGGCTTCCTTTTTGGGCGCCCGAGCGTCCTTACATTTAAAGTTTTCGAGCGCGGTCCGGAAGAATTGGTCCCGATTTTCCGGCGAGATCATGCTCCAATCGTCCGTCGGCCAGAAGAGCAGCCATGAACCTTCGCAACATCGCCATCATCGCCCACGTCGACCATGGCAAGACCACGCTGGTCGACCGCCTGCTGCAGCAGTCGGGCGTCTACCGCGACAACCAGCGCCAGGTCGAACGCGCGATGGATTCCAACGATCTGGAGCGCGAGCGCGGTATCACCATTCTCGCCAAGGCGGCGTCGGTGCAGTGGAAGGAGACCCGCATCAACATCGTCGATACCCCCGGTCACGCCGATTTCGGCGGCGAGGTCGAGCGCATCCTCAATATGGTGGACGGCGCGCTGGTGCTGGTGGACGCCGCCGAAGGTCCGCTGCCCCAAACCAAATTCGTGGTGTCGAAGGCGTTGCGCATGGGGCTGAAACCCATCGTCGTCATCAACAAGGTCGACCGCGCCGACGCCCGCCCGGTCGAGGTCATCAACGAAGTGTTCGACCTGTTCGCAGCGCTCGATGCAACCGACGAGCAGCTCGATTTCCCGATTCTTTACGGATCGGCCAAGCAAGGCTGGATGGCCACATCGCTGGAGGGTTCGCACGACGACGGCATGAAGCCGCTGTTCGATCTGGTGCTCAGCCACGTCAAGCCGCCGGTGGTGGAAGAAGGTCCGTTCCGCCTGCTCGGCACCATCCTGGAAGCCAACAATTATCTTGGTCGCATCATCACCGGCCGCATCTCATCGGGCTCGGTCAAACCGAACCAGAGCGTCAAGGTGCTCGATCACGATGGCAAGCTGGTCGAAAGCGGGCGCATCACCAAGGTGCTGGCGTTCCGCGGCATCGAACGCGTCGCCGTGGACGAGGCGGAAGCAGGCGACATCGTAGCCCTTGCCGGACTGCCAAACGCCACCGTGGCGCACACCATCTGCGATCCGTCGGTGGAAAAGCCGATTGCCGCGCAGCCGATCGATCCACCGACCCTGTCGATGACCTTCCGCGTCAACGATTCGCCGCTGGCCGGCACCGAAGGCTCAAAGGTCACCGGCCGCATGATCCGCGACCGCCTGCTGCGCGAGGCCGAAGGCAATGTGGCGTTGCGGGTGCGGGAATCCGACGACAAGGACGCGATGGAAGTGGCCGGACGCGGCGAGTTGCAGCTCGGCATCCTGATCGAGACCATGCGCCGCGAAGGCTTTGAGCTGTCGGTGTCGCGTCCGCGCGTCGTGCTGAAGCAGGACGAGACGACGGGCGAATGGCAGGAGCCCGTCGAAGAGGTCGTGATCGACGTCGACGAGGAGCACTCCGGCGTGGTGGTGCAGAAGATGAGCGAGCGCAAGGCCGAGATGATGGAGATGCGCCCCTCCGGCGGCCATCGGCTGCGCCTGGTATTTTACGCGCCCACGCGAGGCCTGATCGGCTACCAGGGCGAACTTTTGACCGACACCCGCGGCACCGCGATCATGAATCGGCTGTTTCATGGCTATGCGCCTTACAAGGGCGACATCCAGGGCCGCCGCAACGGCGTGTTGATTTCCAACGATCAGGGCGAGGCGGTGGCCTACGCCATGTTCAAGCTGGAAGACCGCGGCCCGATGATGATCGAGCCGGGCTGGAAGGTCTATCGCGGCATGATCGTCGGCGAACATACCCGCGACAACGATCTCGAGATCAATATTCTTAAAGGAAAGCAGCTCACCAACATCCGCACCACCTCCAAGGACGAGGCGGTGCGGCTGACGCCGCCGATCCGGATGACGCTGGAAAAGGCGCTGGCCTATATCGAGGACGACGAACTGGTCGAGGTGACGCCGAAATCGATCCGCCTGCGCAAAAAATTCCTCGACGCTAACGACCGCAAGCGGGCGGAGAAGAGCAAGCAGGAAGTGGCGTAGCTCCCGCCCGCCGGACCCAGCGCGGGGGGCGTAACGGATACTTGTGCTTGGTACGGTCCCGGCTCTGCGCAGCAGCATGAAGAAGGCTGCAGCGCGTCCGGGACACGATAACGTAAAGTGTTCCCATGTCCCTCCCCTCCTCCGTCGACGTAGCGATCATCGGCGCCGGCGCCGCCGGCCTCGGCGCCGCTCATGCGCTGAAACAGTCGGGCCTCAGCGTCATCGTGCTGGAAGCGCGCGACCGCGTCGGCGGACGCGCGCACACCATCCAGCCCGCGCCCTACATCATCTTCGACACCGGTTGCGGCTGGTTGCATTCCGCAGACAGGAATTCGTTTTCGGCCACGGCCCGGCAATTGAATTTCGAGATCGACAAGACGCGTCCGCCCTGGCGCGAGCACAGCTTCAAGGGCTTTCCGCTGGCGGAGCGTCAGGACTTCAATGCGGCGCTGGAAGCGTTCTATGACCGCGCCGAGCAAGCCGCCATCAGCGGCGGCGAGGATACCGCCAGTCATTATCTGGAGCCTGGCAACCGCTGGAATCCCAGAATCCACGCGATGTCGACCTATGTGAATGGCAGCGAACTTGACCGGGTCTCGATCAGGGACATGGCCGCCTATGAAGACAGCGGGATCAACTGGCGGGTGCGGCGCGGCTACGGCGCCCTGATCCGGGCCTGGGGCGCACCCTGCCCTGTCGCGCTGGATACCGAAGTGACGTTGATCGACCATTCCGGCGCGCGCGTCAAAATCGAAACCTCGCGCGGGTCGCTGACCGCGAGCAAGGTCATCGTCACCGTTCCGACCAATCTGATCGCCGACGAAGCGATCCGGTTTCATCCCGCACTCCCTGCGAAGGTCGAGGCCGCGCGCGGGGTGCCGCTCGGCGTCGATGACAAGGTGATGCTGGCGCTGGATGAGCCGGACGCGCTGCCGATAGACGGCAATCTGCGCGGTGCCACCACGCACACCGCGATGGGCAGCTTTCATTTGCGCCCGTTCGGCCAGCCCTGCATCGAGGGATTTTTCGGCGGCAGGTTTGCGCGCGAGTTGGAAGAGTTAGGCGATGGCGCGATCGCTGCGGAAAGCATCGAGCAGATCGTGGCGCTGCTCGGCTCGGATTTTCGCCGCAAGCTGAAGCCACTGGCCGAATCGCGCTGGGCGCGCGACCGGTTCGCGCGCGGCGCCTATTCGCACGCCCTTCCCGGCCACGCCGGCGACCGCGCGGTGCTCGCAGCCCCGGTCGATGGCCGGCTGTTCTTTGCCGGCGAGGCCACCTCGCCGAATTTTTTCTCCACCGCGCACGGGGCGAGGGATTCGGGGGAGAGGGCGGCGAGGGAAATCATTGCAGCGAAGTAGTTCTACTCGATCACTCTCGCACGAAACGAGTCATCCGGTACAAAGCACACCTCATATTTCCCGAAAATCCGGTAACGATTGCGCGCGACGAGATTGTACATCGCATCGCGCCATGCTTTCGGCACCGCCCGCAACACGCGTACCCATCTCCAACGCGGCAAGTGCGACAACACCGTGAGCGCCGCATCGGATTTGAAAGTGGCCACGCCGCCATGCACCACCGCGTTGGTGTCGGGGTCTTCGGGGTCGATGCCGAGCGCCTGCGCCAGCCGGCGGCCGTAAGGCGACTGGATCGCGGTGAAGCGGAAGCGGCAGTCCGTGTCGCGCGCGACGACGAACCGGATCCAGCGTGAGCAGAACACGCAGACGCCGTCGTAGAGGATCACGTCATCGTCCGGCCATGACTTGGTCATCGATTTCTCGCCGCGGCTGGAACTGATGCCTTCAGCGCGCGCCCAAGTTCCGGTGCGGCACTTTTCACACCGCCCTCGGTCTCGGGCAGCCAGTGGCCTTCGCTGCCATATGCCGCGACTACGCGAAATTCGACCTTGCCCCCGCCGCCACGAAAGACCTCGGCCATTCGCCGCGACAACGCCGGCGAGAAGTACGTGTCGTTGGCGGCGACCAGCCACGTTACCGGCCCGCGCGCGCCTTTGCCGAACGCGGCCGCCGCGGAAATCAGGCTGTGAGGCGCGCATACCCGATTGGGCAGATCGTTGGCATGGCCACCGCGTCCCGCCGCGAGCGCAATGATCACCGCAACACCTTGCGGATTCCGACCGGCGAGCGCCAGCGCGCCCCATGCACCCGCGGAGTGACCGACGATAACCACGCCGTCCTGCCGCACAAAGGATTGCCCGCGCATGAAATCCAGCGCTGCCGCGATGGAGTCCGCCGTCGCACGGCCGGCCCTGGCATAATCCGCCTCGTCGCAGCCGCCCTGGTCCTCAAGATAGCGCCCGCCGGTCGCGCCGTGGCCCGGACGCTCCGGAACCAACACCGCAAAACCCCGCGCCACCAGCCAGGCCGCCAAAGCGCGATATTCCGGCTGCGGCATTTGGGCGCGACGCAATACGTTTTGCGAGGTCGCGTGCGCGACGATCGCCAGCCGGAACGGCCCCTCGCCGGGCGGGCGAAACAAGATCGCGTGAGCGGCGGTCGCCGGATCGGGCGACGGCACCAGCCATTGCTGGCGGCGGTCCGGGTCGCCTTCGGCGCCCTGTGCACCCAGTGATACCTGCGCCGCGGCGGGCTGCGCAACAAGCGCACCGAGCGTAAGCAGAACGCTCACCGTTTTGAACAACTGCATTTCAGGCCTGAAAGACGCGTTGGCTTGGAGATCAGAAACCACACCGCGAATCAAATCCAGCGCATTTTCTGCCCGCGAGCCGTTGCGCAAAATACCGCCCGGAAACACCGTCATGGCTCGCAAACGCGGCCGCAGCGTCTTGCGAAGCAGCATCTGTCCTCTTTCGGTACAACCGGCCGGCAAAACTGATGCAAAAAATCCACAGCTTAACCGATAATTAACGATAGACCTTGAAGCGGACGCGCCGACTTGCTTTGATTGCAACCATGAGCACAACCCTGATCGAGGTTCGACCGGCCAAGGCTGCGGACGCATCCGCGGTGGCCTCGACCCATGATGAAGCCTGGCGTAACGCCTATCAGGGCATCATTCCCGGCGCCGAGCTGGAGAAGCTGATCAACCGCCGCGGCCCGCAATGGTGGGACTCGGCGATCCGCAAGGGCAGTCGCGTCAGCGTATTGGTGTTCGGCGACAAGGTCGCGGGCTACGCCAATTATGGCCGCAACCGCGCGCGCAGCCTGCATTTCGAAGGTGAGATTTACGAACTCTATCTGCGCCCGGAGTTTCAGGGCCTCGGCTTCGGCCGCAGGCTTTTCACCGCGGCCAAGCGCGATCTGGTGCAAAGCGGTCTAAAGAGCATGGTGATCTGGGCGCTTTCCGACAACGAACATGCGACCGAGTTCTACCGCGCCCTCGGCGGGCGGATGGTGGCGCGCTCCTCGGAAAAATTCGGGCCGAAGTCGCTCGACAAGGTCGCGTTCGCCTGGGCGAACTAGGGTCAGCCTCGTCACACACTCAGTCGTCATCCAGAGGAGCCGCGCAGTTGCGCGGCGTCTCGAAGGATGGCCGCGAGCGCTCGGGCCTATCCTTCGAGGCTCGCCGAAGACGGCGAGCACCTGACGATGACGGCGGTGTTTCTGAAAACGATGGATACGCGGGTCCCGGCTACACTAAAGCTTCGCCGGGCGCTCCAGGGTCAGGCCGGCGAAGCCTTGGCGAAGACGGCAAGCCCGCGTATGACAATTGTGTGCAGACTGACGCGACCGCCCAATCACGGAGCCCGCCATGCGCCTTGACGCCATCTCGATCGGGACTAACCCGCCACACGAGGTCAATGTCATCATCGAGGTGCCGGTCGGCGGCGAACCGATCAAATACGAGATGGACAAGGATGCCGGCACGCTGGTGGTTGATCGGTTTCTCTACACCGCGATGCGCTATCCCGGAAATTACGGCTTCATCCCGCACACATTGTCCGGCGATGGCGATCCCTGCGACGTGCTAGTCGCCAATACCCGCGCCATCGTGCCGGGTGCGGTGATGAGCGTGCGGCCGGTCGGCGTGCTGTTGATGGAAGACGAAGCCGGCGGCGACGAGAAGATCATTGCGGTGCCCTCATCCAAGCTGACCCAACGCTACGACAAGGTGAGGACCTATAGCGACCTTCCCGAGATCACGCTGCAGCAGATCCAGCATTTTTTCGAGCACTACAAGGATCTTGAGCGTGGCAAATGGGTCAAGGTGCTGCGCTGGGGCAATGCCGAGGACGCGCACCAGCTGATTCGGGAAGGCATCGACCGCGCCAAGGCGAAGTAGGCCGTGCGCCGGCCGCTGCGATTGATCCGCAATATCCTGGCGCTGCTGTTTGCAGCTACCGGGCTTCTCGCGGCCGTATTGCTGTTTAACGTTGCGGCCCACAGCTCGCGGCAAATTCAGGTGGCGGCCGTGCCGCGCGTGGCGGTGGACGAACAGGCCGCTGCGGCGCGGCTCGGCGAGGCTATCCGCTTCCAGACCATCTCGAATTTCCTCACTCCCGATTCCGACGCAGAAGCCTTGCGCGGCTTGCAGGCGCATATCGCCAAGAGTTTTCCGGCGTTTCACGCGGCATCGACACGCGAGGTCGTCGCGACCTACAGCCTGCTCTACAGGTGGGACGGATCGGACCCGAAAGCCGCGCCCATTGCGCTTTTGGCGCATCAGGACGTGGTGCCGGTGTCGCCAGGCACCGCGAAAGACTGGCAGCAACCGCCGTTCGACGGCGTGATCGCGGATGGTTTTATCTGGGGCCGCGGGTCGTGGGACGACAAGGGCAATCTCTATTCGATGCTGGAAGCCGCCGAGCAGATGAGCAAGGCGGGCTTTCGCCCGAAACGGACGATCTATTTCGCCTTCGGTCATGACGAAGAGGTGGGAGGCACTCGCGGCGCCAAGGCAATCGCGGCCTTGCTGGCATCTCGCGGCGTCCGGCTCGATTACGTACTCGACGAAGGGCTGCTGATCACCGACGGCATCGTCAAGGGCCTCGAGCGCCCGGCCGCCCTGATCGGCGTGGCGGAAAAAGGCTACGCGACGCTGGTGCTGACGGCGCACGCGACGCCAGGCCATTCATCGATGCCGCCGCGCGAGACCGCGATCGGCATGATGAGCGCGGCCCTGACGCGGCTGGAGGACCACCGCCTTCCGGCGCAGGCGCGCGGCGCGGTCGCGGAAATGTTCGTTACGCTGGCGCCGGAAATGAAGGGCTTTAACCGCGTCGTGCTGTCCAACCTTTGGCTGTTCAAGCCGTTGTTGTTGCGGGAATTCGAAAAGAACGGGCCGAGCGAGGCGACGATCCGCACCACCACCGCGCTGACCATCTTCAACGCCGGCGACAAGGACAACGTGCTGCCAGGCAATGCGGAGGCTACGGTCAATTTCCGGCTGATCCCCGGCGACACCCAGGCGAGCGTGACCGAGCACGTTCGCCGCACCATCGGCAATGACAAGATCTCGATCGAGCCGTTTGCCGGCAATGTCGATCCGCCGCCGGTGACCAGCACCTCCAGCGAGTCCTACCGCGCGCTCAACCGAACCATCCGCGAGATTTTCCCCGACACCATCGTCGCGCCCGGCCTGATGGTGGCCGGCACCGACTCGCGCCACTACACCGGCATCAGCGACAGTATTTTGCGGTTCACGCCAGTGCGCGCAAATTCGGACGATCTGAAACGATTTCACGGCATCAACGAGCGCCTCAGCATCGAAGGCTATGCCGATATGATAAGGTTTTATCGTCGGCTGATCGAGAATACCGCGGGGTGATCCGTCATTGCGAGCGAAGCGAAGCAATCCAGTACTGCTTCACCAAGCGCAAGACTGGATTGCTTCGTCGCAAGTGCTCCTCGCAATGACGGAAGGCGCGATGGCGCGCCTCACGCCGCCGGCGCCGGCAAGCCCTGAATGGCGCAGGCCGCGCGTAGCGTATTGACCAGCAGGCACGCCACCGTCATTTGCCCGACGCCGCCCGGCACCGGCGTGATTGCGCCGGCAACATTCAACGCTTCCGCAAAAGCCACGTCGCCGACCAATCGCGCCTTGCCGTCTTCGCCGGGCAGCCGATTGATGCCGACATCGATCACGGTGGCGCCCGGCTTGATCCAGTCGCCGCGCACCAATTCCGCCTTTCCGACGGCGGCATAGACAAGGTCGGCGCCCGCGCATAATTGCGCCAGATCGCGTGAGCGTGAATGCGCTATGGTCACCGTGGCATTCTCGTTGAGCAGCAATTGCAGGAGCGGCCGTCCGACCAAGTTGGAGCGGCCGATCACGATGGCATTCAGGCCCTGCAGCGAGGCGTGCACGCTCTTGGTCAAGATGATGCAGCCGAGCGGCGTGCACGGGGACAGCGCGGGCAACCCCGCGGCGAGGCGTCCGGCGTTGCTCGGATGCAGCCCATCGACATCTTTTGCCGGTTCGATAGCGCCGATGATTGCTTCGGTGTCGAGGGATTTCGGCAGCGGCAGTTGCACCAGTATGCCGTGCACGGCGGGGTCGCGGTTGAGCCTTCCGATCAGCTTGAGCAGTTCATCCTGCGCCACATCGGCCGGCAGCACATGCTCGAACGACGCCATGCCCGCGGCCTGCGTCTGCTTGTGCTTGCTGCGGACATAGACTTCGCTGGCCGGATCGTTGCCGACCAGCACCACGGCGAGCCCCGGCGTCAGCGAGTGGTCGCGCCGTACCCTCGCCACCTCGTCGGAAACGCGGGCACGAAGTTCGGCGGCGATGGTCTTTCCGTCGATGATCCTGGCGGTCATTCGGGAGGCCGCAAACTCACGCGATCAGAATACGCTGGGATAGATGTAATAGGTGATGACCCGCTGGATGAACATGATGATCAGGATCAAGATGATCGGCGAGATATCGAGACCGCCGAAGCTCGGCAGCTTGCGGCGGATCGGCGCCAGAACCGGCTCGGTGATCCGGTAGAGGAATTCCGCGACCGATGCGACGAACTGGTTTCGGGTGTTGACGACATTGAAGGCGATCAGCCAGGACAGGATTGCCGCGGCGATCAGCAGCCAGACATAGAGATCGAGGACGATAAGAACGATATCGAGAATGGCGCGCATGATGGGAAGGGCTCGCGGGGTTTGGTCGCGGCTGCGACTGCCTGCTAAATATCCGTTCATCCCCTCGCAAACAAGGGAAGTTCCCGGCAAATGCCCCGGAAAGCAGCGGTTTCGGCGTTCTTGACTTGGCCTTGGCGCGGATTGTAAATGACGCGATTGCGGGCCGCTTTCGAGCCTTTCGAGCGGTTAACGTAGGGGCCATAGCTCAGTTGGTAGAGCGCGTCGTTCGCAATGACGAGGTCGGCGGTTCGAACCCGCCTGGCTCCACGCTTCGCCTTCGGCTACGCGTGGCGCAGCCACGCTGAGGCGAAGCCGACGCGTGTCCGGCGAAGCCCGCAGGGCGAAGACGGACCGAAGAAATCTACTCCCCCGTGAACCGCGGCGGCCTTTTCTCCATAAAGCTCGCCACTCCCTCGCGAAAATCGCTGCCGCGCAGCGCTACCGCCATTTCGCGGTTGGCGTCGATGGTGGCTTCGGCAAGGGTCTGGAACGGCACATCGTAAAGCTGCCGCTTGATCACGGCAATCGCACTCGGCGAGACGAAATCCGCAAGATCGCGCGCATAGGCATAAGTCTGTTCGCGCAATTGCTCGGGCGGATACAGCCGATTGACCAATCCGATGCGCTGCGCCTCGTCACTTGAAACGCGGCGCGCGGACATCAAAAGATCGAGCGCGTTGGCGTGGCCGACGATGCGCGGCAGCATCCAGCTGATGCCGTGCTCGGCGATCAACCCGCGGCGCGCGAACGCGGTGGTGAACACGGTGTTGTCGGCGGCAAAGCGCAAGTCGCAATACAGCGCATGCACGAGGCCAATGCCTGCAGTGGCGCCGTTCAGCATGCCGATGATGGGTTTTGGGATCGCGGGATAGTATGCGTAACGCGTCTGCCAGTCCGGCCGCCGGTTCATGTCGAATGGCGGAATGCTCTCGGCACGCCTGATGTCGTTGGGATCGAGCCCCTTCAGCGCATCCATGTCGGCGCCCGCGCAGAACGCGCGGCCGGCGCCGGTAAGCACGATGACGCGTACGCCGTCGTCTTTCGCCGCCGCCTCCATGGCGTGACGCACGTCGCGCTCCATGATCGGCGTCCATGCATTCATGCGGTCGGGCCGGTTGAGCGTGATGGTCGCGATCTTCCGGTCCACGTCATAGAGGATGTGCTGATAGGTCACGGCGATCTCCTTGGGCGTCGTTTACGGTCCGGCTTTTCGCGAACCCTTCGGCCGCGCCAAGTATTCGATCGTCTCCGGCCGCTCCCGAAGCCAGCCGGTCCAGCGGATGAAAACCTTGGTCATGCGATCAGGCTCAACTCCGAGCTGCGCCATGGCGACCCCGCCGTTCACCGACTCGCGGTACTCCGCGATCAAACCGTCGCGCACGACAAAGCGGCTCATGCCATCGATCACCACGGGCCGGCCTTTGAACTGTGGGATTTTCGAGGTGAAGCTCGACAGCGACCACGCATAGCCCTTTGCGCCGTCGAACACCGGGTCGAACATTTCCCAGCGATAGTTCGCCGCATCGCGATGGAAAAGCTCCTGCATCATATGCGCGATATCCGCGCGGCCCTGATGCGGACCGTAGATGTAGTCGTAATAGATGGCGTCCTCGGTGAAATGACTGGCGAAACGCGCGCCGTCGCCGGACTCTGCCGAATCCGTGAACTCGTTCAACAGCTGCGCGAAATCCTCGCCGGTCATGTCGCCATCCCCTGATGCTTGGCTATTGTAAGCCGCAAGCTGATCGGCTGACACTATCATATCCGACCAGCACTGCCGTCATGCTGAGGTGCTCGCCCTCTTGGGCGAGCTCGAAGGATGACGGTGAATGTGTGGCTGGACTATTCCGCCGCCTGCGCCATGGCCATGTCGAAACCGGCAACCGGGGTCCGCGCCAGCCAGCCGTCGAGAAATGCTTTCAGCCAGGCGCGTTCGGTCACGTCATGCACCGCCCGATCGGCGAAGTGATGGTGCCGTGGCCGGGCGCCCGGCAGAGCGAGACGATCTTGGCCGCGCGTGGTCCAGCGATGCATCATTGCGGTGGTTACGTCGGGATGAAACTGAAAGCCGAACGAGTGGCCGTAGCGGAACGCTTCGATCGGGAAGTCGTCTCCCTCCGCCAGCAATTCGCTCCCGCAGGGCAAATCAAATCCCTCGCGATGCCAGTGATAGACATGATCCGGCCACCCCGGGCAGAGGGCGCGGCCGGCGGCGGTGGGACGGATCGGATAGTACCCGATCTGCGCGCGGCCCTCCGGATGCGGCGCCACCCGTGCGCCAAGCTGCCTCGCCAGCATCTGTGCCCCAAGGCAAATCCCCAGCAATGGGCGCTGCTCCCGCAGCGGCACGGCGATCCACTCGATCTCGCGGCGGACGAAGTCATCGCAGTCGTTGGCGCTCATCGGACCGCCGAAAATGACCGCGCCGGCGTGACCTTGCAGCGTTTCCGGCAAAGGATCGCCAAAGCGGGGACGCCGGATGTCCAACGGATAACCCAGCGCGCGCAACGCATTGCCGACGCGGCCGGGCGTTGAGGTTTCCTGGTGCAGGACGATCAGCACCGGCAACAAGGGCTTGCCGCTCAGGAAGCAGGCTGGTTCGTGTCTCAGAACGCCGGAATCATGCCGCTGATTGGTTAATGAAGTGATTTTGAAGCAAGTGGCGGGCCCGGCTTCGCTGCGCTTCGCCGGGCGCAGCCCGACGGGCGAAGACGGACGGTGTCCGGCGTAGCCTGCAAGGGCGAAGACGGGCCGCGTCCGGCGTAGCCCGAAGCGCGAAGACGGGCCGCGTCCGGCGTAGCCCGCAGGGCGAAGACGGGCCGCGTCCGGCGTAGCCCGCAGGGCGAAGACGGATCAGCGTTTGAGCTGCAGTTTACCAACCGCCGCCAGGATGAATCCGCGCGGAAAGAACCGTAGCAGGAAGGGCACGGCCTTGACGCCGATGCCCGGTATCACGGCGCGCCTGTTGGCCATCAGACCACGATAGCCGGCAAGCGCCACATCCGCAGGGGAGACGTTCAGCACCGCGGAATCGAATCCGGGCCTGAACCCGGCGCGCGCCTGAAATTCGGAGGGCACCGGTCCAGGACACAACGCCGTCACGCGCACACCGCGCGGGCCGAGTTCAGCGCGCAGGGCTTCGGTGAACGAAAGCACATAGGCTTTGGAGGCGTAATAAACCGCCATGCCCGGCCCCGGCAGGAACCCCGCGATCGAAGCGACATTGAGAATGCCGCCGCGGTGGCGGGTCAACTGATCGGAAAAGCGCAGCGAAAGATCGGTCAATGCCCGGACGTTGACCGCGATCATGCCGAGTTGCTCGGCGCGGTCCCGCTTCGTGGCGTGGCCGAAAATGCCGTAGCCCGCATTGTTGACGACATATTCGACCTCGACGTTTTCAGCATCCAAGGCTGCCGAAATCCTGTCACAGGCGTCCGGCTGTTCGAGATCGCAGGGAATGACGATTGGCGCCGCGCCGCCTGCGGCACCGATTTCGCCCGCCAGCGTTTCGAGACGATCGGCACGCCGCGCCACCAAGGCAAGGCGATGGCCGTTCGACGCGAATATGCGCGCCAGTTCGGCGCCTATTCCCGACGAGGCACCGGTAATCAGCGTCACACGATCAGGCACGGTTCAATGCTCTTGAATTTATTTACAATAATGTGTCGCCCGGCATTTGCAGCAGATCACAGGCCTTAGTCGGGATGCAAGCCGTCCGCAAAGCATGCCCCCATCGTCCAAATGCGCAGGCGCTCGAATTATTCCCTGCTGCCGATCGTTTTCGCGCTTATTTCACCGGATCAACGCCGGTTGGGCACATTAAAATTTAGTCATGCCGAGACCGGACGTTGCAGTGCCGCCGGGCGTCAGATTGCCGCAGCGCCCCAGACTAGCGGCCGACGGCGGACACAGGCTGACTGGCTGCGACGCGATGCTTGAGTTCGATGCGGTCGCGCGACGACACGCCGAGAAGATCGGCCGCGCGCCAGACCACATTGTCCTCGAACTCGGTGACCTGGCCATCGGCATAGACCAACTCCCACATCATCTCGACGATGCGCAGCCGGCCCTCCTCGTTCACCGCACGCATGATAACGCTGGTGAAATGATAGAGATCGACCGCCTCGCCCTCGACCACCGTCGCCGACGCGATCAGCTGGTCCGCGGTGCCGGGATCCAGCTTGAACCGGCTCTCCAGCAGGCTGTGCAGCTTGCGCTTTTCAACGTCGGACGGCGCGCCGTCGAGCGATATCACATGAACCAGTAGCGCCGTCGCCGCCAGCCGATAGTCGGTGTCGTCGAACGCCCGGGCTGTATGCACGGTGGGCGAAGCAACGTCGGCAATGAATTGACGCAATTTGTCCAGCATATCTTCAACCGGAATGTTCGAGTTGCACTTGTCCCGTCGGGCCGCGGTCTTTGATATATGGGTCAGAACTTGAGCGCGCGCAATCCGCGGCGCATTACGGCTCCGCAACCCGCCGTCATGGCCGGGCATGACGAAAAGTGTCATTTACGGGATTTCGTAAACCAGGATCTTGTCGGCGATACCGCGCAACGCCGCCTCCTTCTCAATGGGCGCGATCGATGCCTTGTGCAGAATCTCGGCGACTTGAGGAGATTCGATCACCGGTCCCGTGACATGCATGGCATGTGACACCGACAGCCCCTGCACCCGCGCGGCAATATTGACGGTCTGACCGAAATAGTCCTGGCGCTCGTTGAGCATCACCGCGAGGCACGGGCCCTCATGGATACCGACCTTGATGATCAGATCCTCCCTGCCGCGCTCCTTGTTGAGCTTGTCCATGGCCGCGCGCATTTTCAACCCGGCCGCCAGCGCGTGCTCCGGCTTGATGAACGTCGCCATCACGGCATCGCCGATGGTTTTCACCACCGCGCCTTTTTCCGACGATATGATCTCGAGCAGCGCGTGAAAGTGCGCGCGGACCAGATCGAATGCGGCGAGGTCGCCGACACGCTCGTATAACGCCGTCGACCCTTTGAGGTCGGTGAAAAGGAACGTCAGCGACGTGATCTTGAGCCGCTGGTCGATGTTGAGATTGTCCGCCTTGTAGACATCGCGAAACGTCTGGTTGGTCAGCATCCGCTTGGCGGTCAGGATCGGCTTGCGCTTGCCGAGCATTTCGTGCAGCGCATCGCCGGCGATCCACAGCGCCGGCAGCACGCGGACGTCGGACTGGTTTTCCAAAGTGAGGCGCAGCGGCCCCGGCCGCAATTCCGTCGTTCCCGTCGGCGCATGCAGCTTGTTGAACACGATGGAGAGCTGCTGCCGCTCGCGGGTCGGCTCGCCGCTAATGGCGAGGAACTGCGCCGAATGGGTGACCGGCTCGAAGACGATCACGAACTGGTTCGGCAGCTGCAGCGACAGAACGGCCTTCTCGCCGGCAGGTATTTCTATGGCCTCGAGCGTGGCTTCATCGCGCAGGCGGAAAAAGTCCTCCTGATTGAGATCGATTCCCGAACTCCAGAAAATCTGCCGGACATATTCCCAGAGCGGCAGCGTATTGGGATCGTGCGCCGCGATGCGGCGCACGCGGGGACTGACCGTGAAGGCGACCTCGACCATTTCATCGACCGAGGCCTCGTAACCGGCCGCGCACAGCGCGCAATTGTAATCGTCATGGCGCAGCGATTTCAGCGTGGCGTGAGCGTCGAGCACGCCGCTACAGCCCGGGCACAGCACGTTCCAGGTCAGATCGAACAGCCCGAGCCGCGACGCATGCAGGAAGCCGGAAATCACCCGTTCCTCGTCGAGTCCGGTCCGCTTCGAAAAATCCAGCAGGTTGACGCGGTTGAGGTCGCGATCCTCGCCTTCCTCGATCAACCGCTCGATGGCGTCCGCCACCTCGCCGTCGGTGGTCTGTCTCAATACTGCGAGCAACGCGCCGGTTTCAGCCATGGAGGATGCACTCAACGTGGGGTGATGCGGAACATCGGCGAATGATCGGGCTGCGTCGTCACCACGCCGACCGGCAGCACCGGCTCCTGGTCGAGCAGTTCGACGCGGAACGCGGCGATGATCTTTGCCAGCGCCAGCGTCGCCTCCACCAGCGCGAAATGCGCGCCGACGCAGATGCGCGGCCCGACGCCGAACGGCAGATAGGCAAAGCGGTCGGGCGGCGGCGCGCCCGGCATGAAGCGAGCCGGAATGAAGGCGTTAGGATCGCGCCACATTTTTTCGTGGCGATGCAGCAGCCATGGCGAAATCAGGACGATGTCATTCTTCCTGACCGGCAGGCCGGCGATGGTATCCGCACCCGCAGCGGCACGCGCGATCAGAAACGCTGGCGGATACAGCCGCATGGTCTCGTCGATCACGGCGCGGGTGAATTTGAGGCGCTCGATGTCAGGCGCATCATTGATGGCGACGCCTTTCACTTCATTCGCCACTTGCTTCTGGGTCTCGGGATCGAGCGCGAGCAGATACAGCGCCCAGAACAGCGCGGTCGCGGTGGTTTCGTGGCCGGCCAGGATCATGGTCGCGACCTGATCGCCGAGCTGCTGGTCGGAAAACGCGGCGCCGGTTTCAGGATCACGCGCCGCGCCCATCAGGTCGAACAGGTCGCGCGGGGGCGCGTCCGCATTCTTGCCGGCGGCGCGGCGCTTCGCCATCAGCATCGCCACGAAACGCGTCCAGCGCTTGCGGAAAAACCATCGCGAAATATCCTGCGGGCTCGGCCAGTTGAGCGGCAACAGCAGGTCGAGCGCGTGCGGCCGCGCCAGCCGCGTGCCGTATTCCATCACGAAATCGCGCAACTCAGCGCCGTGGCGGTCCATCCCGAACGAGAACATGGTGCGCCCGGCGATCTCAAGCGTCATCCGCTGCATCGCCTCGCGCAGATCTACCGCGCCACCGCACGCCGCCTCGAGTTTCGCGATTGTCGCGTCGGTCGCAGCTGTCATATGTGGCACCAGCATGCCTACGGCGCGCGGCGTGAATGCGGGGGCCAGGGTGCGGCGCTGATGCTTCCAGTTGCGTCCCTCGGCGATCAGCAGCCCGTCGCCGAGCATCGGCTTGAGCACGCGGATGGCTGCCGGGGTGCGCACGTAGTTTTCGTAGTTGTCGACCAGCACATGCCGAATCGCATCCGGCGCGTTGACGATGAAACTGCTGCGGCCGAAAAAGCCGGTCTGGATGACGTCCTCTTCATAAGAACGCGGCCCCCAGGTATCAATGGCGTTCTTTCGCATCGCGGCCATCCGCCGAAGCAGACCCATGGTCCGGCGCGGCGGGCTCGGCGGCACCAGCGGCTGTCGTGCAACGGGGATGTCGTAGGCTTCGGCAATGCTCACGTGTGGCCTCGCTGTCGAAGTATGCCAGAACGGCATCCGCCCTCATATAGTCCGAAATTCCAGCGCCATCAGGGGGCAAATCGTTCGAATTGGCTAGCTGGTCAGCTCCGCGATCGAAATCCGGTTTTCCGACGCCGGCCAGGCACGCGCGACGATCCGTTCCTGGTTGAATATCGCAACGACTGGACGGCCCGCCTCCGCGGCCGGAAGGCGTGCGGTGGTGATGGAATCGGTCGGCACTCCCGGCTTCACATCAGCCGGCTCCTTGCCATCGAGCAGCACCACGTCGCGAGGAACGCCGAAATATCCGCGGGGCCGCGACATGATGACCACCGCGCCGGCGGCCTCAGTCGGCGCCAAAGCGCGAGCGGCGCGAAGGTGCACGACATCCGACGAACGCGGGAACGGCGAACGATAGAAATGCGTGGTGGTGGAATCCGCCGCCGTGAGCACCAATTCCAGATACCATGCCGGATCGACCTGGGCCGGACCCCAGCGTCCATCCGCCCCCGATTGCGACGCGTGGACCGCCGTGCCAACGCGCTCGCCGGTCTCGGGCGAGACGCGAAAAATTTCCACCGATGCACCGGCGACCGGGCGATTGGTCTGAACGCCGCCAGGCGTGCCGGTGACGAGGCCGCTCAGTTTCACCTCCGCTTCGGGCATGATCGCGATCCGCTCGGGCTCGCGCCCGACGATGAATTTATAGATCTCCCGGAATGCGCGCGGAGAAAATGCCGTCTCGCGGTGATCGACGCTGCCGAGCACCAGATTGGTGGCGCCCTTGAGCGCCGGCCCGTCCGAGGTAACGCCGGTCGGCGTGCCCGGCTTGCCGACGAAACGGCCATCGGGTTGCGCATATTTGTCCATGCCGTCGCTGCGCAAGGTCAGGAATGCCGTGCCCGGCGTTACTTCGGTTTCGCCCTCGTTGAGCCCGCGCAGGAACGGGCCGCGGCCGTTGAACTCGCCGCCGAGCCCGTCGTCCCAATCATAGACGCCATGGTTCGGGACGCCGCACAGCACGGCATGGCTGACATCGACAGCGCCGCCGTTCTTGATGTAGCTGCGAATCGAATTGCCGCCACGCGAATTGCCGACCAGCGCCACGCGCGAAGCACCGGTGCGGCGCTTCAACTCCATGATGGCGTCGCCCAGTTCGCGGCGCTGATCCTCGGTCGAGGATCGATTCGGTTGCGCCACGGCATCGTCGGTGCGCGCCAGCGGATCGGTGAAATTGATTGCGAACATGCGGTCGCGCGAAACGCCATTGGATTCCATCCGCCACAGCGTGGTCATCCACAACGCCGCATGGTCGCCATTGCCGTGAACGAACAGGATCGGCGGAATGTCTGCGCTGGCGGGGAGGGCGCCGGTCTGCGCGACGGCGCCGAATCCGAAGCTGTTGGCCGCCAAAGGCAGCACGGCGGCGCCCTGCAAAAGTATCCGTCGTGAAATCTTCATTCCGACCTCCCATTTGGGCGATTTACCGCCCTTGCGAGCCGGTCATAGCGGCTTAGGCACTGGACATCCATAGAGCTTCGCGGGCATCAATTTAAGACGTTTCCTAGGAAATCGGGCGACCCCGCACGCGATGGAACCAGTATGACCGAAACGCCGAAGCGACCGACCTTTTCCGCCGACAGCGTCGCGGCGCCCTTGCGGCATTCGGTATTCCGGCGCATCTGGCTGGCCAGCCTGCTGTCCAATCTGGGGCTTTTGATCCAGGGCGTCGGCGCCGCCTGGGCGATGACGCAGATGGCGTCGTCGGCCGACAAGGTCGCGCTGGTGCAGACCGCGTTGATGCTGCCGATCATGCTGATTTCGATGCCGGCCGGCGCCATCGCCGACATGTATGATCGCCGCATCGTCGCGCTGGTCTCGCTGTCGATTTCGCTTGCAGGCGCGACCTCGCTGGCGGTGATGGCCTGGCTCAACCTCGTAACGCCGAACATCCTGCTGGCGTTCTGTTTCATCGTCGGATGCGGCATGGCGCTGTTCGGACCGGCGTGGCAGGCCTCGGTCAGCGAACAGGTGCCCGCGGAGACATTGCCGTCGGCCGTGGCGTTGAACGGCATCAGCTACAACATCGCGCGGAGTTTTGGCCCGGCGATCGGCGGCATCGTGGTCGCCACCGCCGGCGCGGTCGCGGCATTTGCCGCCAACGCGTTGCTGTATATCCCGCTGCTGGTCGTGCTGTTCCTGTGGCGCCGCGCTACCGAACCCTCGCGGCTGCCGCGTGAAAAACTCAGCCGCGCGATCGTCTCGGGGGTTCGCTATATCGCCAACTCGCCGTCTATCCGCATTGTGCTGACGCGGACGCTGGTGACCGGCCTGCTCGGCGGATCGGTATCGGCATTGATGCCGTTGGTGGCGCGCGACCTGTTGCATGGCGGCGCGCAGACCTACGGCATCATGCTCGGCGCCTTCGGCATGGGGGCGGTGATCGGTGCGCTCAATATCGCCGAGGTGCGCAAACGATTGAGCGGCGAAGCCTCGGTGCGGGTCTGCGCGATCACCATGGGGCTGGCGATTGCCGTGATCGCGGTCAGCAAGGAGCCGGTGATTACCGCAGCAGCGCTGGTGCTGGCGGGATCGGTGTGGATGCTCGCGGTAGCGCTGTTCAATATCGGCGTGCAATTGTCGGCGCCGCGCTGGGTCGCGGGCCGGTCGCTGGCGGCATTTCAGGCCGCGATCGCCGGCGGCATCGCGGTCGGCAGCTGGGGATGGGGTCATCTCACCGACATTGTCGGTGTCGAGATGGCGCTGCTGGTCTCCGCGGTGACGATGTTTTGTTCGCCGCTGCTCGGACGATGGCTGCAGATGCCGCCGATCGGCGGCCGCAACGAGGCCGCTGATCTGCTGGCCGATCCGGAAGTGCGGCTTCCGCTCACCGGCCGCAGCGGACCCTTGGTGGTGGAGATCGAATACCGCGTGCACGCCGACAGCGCCCGGGTGTTCCACGGCCTGATGCAGGAAGTGCAGCTCTCGCGCCAGCGCAACGGCGCCTATGGCTGGTCGATCGCGCGCGACATCGCCGATCCCGAACTGTGGACCGAGCGCTATCACTGCCCGACCTGGCTCGATTATCTGCGCCAGCGCAACCGCTCGACCCAATCCGAACGCGCGCTGCATCAGCGCGCGATGGCGTTTCACATGGGCATCGAGCCGGTCCGCGTCCGGCGCATGCTGGAACGGCCGTTCGGCTCGGTGCGCTGGAAGGAGGACACGCCCGACCGTGCCGCGAGCGAGGTCTTGCCGGCGGCGACGCCGGCGGGCAGCAGTACGTGAGCCCGTCGGCCCCTTTGGCGTACATCTTGCCGAGCCGGACACGCTAGGTCGCTGGGTGCATACAATTGCAAGCGTTTTCGCGGGGTCCTACAGTCGCAGCGGTGAGCGCGGTCGCAAGCCCGCTCAACCGGCTATTCCGGCAGGAGCTCATCCTCGAGTTCCCAAGCCATAGAGGATCTCATGAAGGTGGCGGCCGATGATCTGGCGCTGTTCGGCGGTCAGCCATCATTTTCCAGGCCCTTGCACGTCGGCGGACCCAATATCGGCGATCGGGACCGATTTTTAGGCCGGATGAAAGATATTCTTGACAGCCGTGTGCTGACGAATTCCGGCCCTTACGTTCGTGAGTTTGAAACTCGGATAGCCGATCAGCTCGGCGTCGCGCACTGCATCGCCACCAGCAGCGGCACCAAGGCATTGGAAGTATTGATCCGGGGATTGGACCTAAAGGGCGAGGTGGTCGTTCCGGGGTTCACCTTCGTCGCCACGGCCCACGCCCTGAGTTGGCTCGGACTGACCCCGGTTTTCTGCGACGTCGATCCCGCAACCCACAACATCGACCCGAAGGCGTTAAGGCGTCTCTTGACTAAAGACGTGACGGCCGTTCTGGCCGTCCATCTCTGGGGACGCCCCTGCCCTATCGACGAACTCGCCGAGATCACCGCCGATCATGGCCTGCCCCTGATCTTCGACGCGGCGCATGCATTTGCATGCGGCTACAACGGCCGGATGATAGGCAATTTCGGCCGCGCGGAAATTTTCAGTTTTCATGCCACCAAATTCGTAAATAGTTTCGAAGGCGGCGCGATCACGACCAATGACGATCACCTCGCCACCATACTGCGACGCGTCAACAATTTCGGGATTCGAAATCTCGACGAAGTCGACTGCCTGGGGACGAACGGAAGAATGTCCGAAGCCTCTGCCGCCATGGGCATCACCTCGCTGGAAAGCCTGGATGCCTTCATCGAGGTAAATCGGCGCAACTACGAGCAATATCGCGAGACGCTTGCAGGATTGCCCGGCCTGGAATTGCTTTCGTATCCTGGGGAAAGCTGCAATTACCAGTACATCGTCGTAGAAGTGGACGAAGTCGCTTCACCTCTCGACAGAGACCTTCTGCAAGCCGTGCTGTGGGCCGAAAACATTCTTGCCCGGCGGTATTTCTATCCGGGCTGCCACAAGATGGCTCCTTACGCCGGTCAGGGCATAACTTTGCCGGAAACGGAGCGGTTGTCGCGGAGGGTGCTGTCGTTGCCGACCGGAACCGGCGTCACGGCGCGCGATATTTCCGCGATCTGCGGCATCGTGCGGCTCGCCTTGAAGATGGCCCCCGAAGTCAAACTCCGGATGCAGCGGCTGACGCTGCATCCACCTGGCGAGCATGCCGACGCGGCTTTCGGCTATGATTAGATCGCAAACCGAATTTGCGGCTGACCGGTCGTCGATCGATTTGATCGACTGATGAGAAGGGAAAGATTCACCTCGTGCCACGACCGAAATCGCCGCTCGTTATTCTCGGCGCCGGCCTGTTCGCGGACGATGTCGCGGATATCGTTATGGCATCCGACGACTGGGAGCTGGCCGGCTTCGTCGAAGGCCTGGACCGTACCAGATGCGCGCGCGAGCGACGCGGGCGGCCGGTGTACTGGATCGATGACATTCACAAGCTCGCCTGCTCGCATGCGGCGATTTGCGCCGTCGGCTCCACCAAACGGGAGCGCTTGATCGAACAGGCCCGCAGCGGCGGCATGCGCTTCGCAAAGCTGTTGCATCCGAGCGCCCAAGTATCGATGTCCGCGACCCTCGATGAGGGCGTGATCGTCAGCGCCGGAAGCGTTGTCGGCGCCGAAACCCATCTTGGCGCGCATGCCCTGATCGGCCGGGGCTCCCTGATCGGCCACCACGTCGTCATCGGACGCTACTCGACGGTCGGTCCGGGATGCAACATAGCGGCACAATGCGCGATAGGCGCCGGGACATATGTTGGCATCGGCGCCACCCTGATCGAGCGGCTGCGGATCGGCAGCGGGTGCCTGATAGGTGCGGGCGCGCTGGTGACGCGTGATCTGCCCGACCGGGTCCAGGCCGTTGGTGCGCCGGCGCGGGTGGTCAAGCGAGAGATCGAGCGGTATTAGCCAATGAAAGATGCCGCGCAGGGCGCGCGCTCGCCGCCCGCCGCATGCAAGCTCAGCGTGATGCTCAAGGCGTTCAACCAGGAGCCCTTCATCGCGCAGGCGATCGATAGCGCGCTGGCTCAGCGCACGTCTTTCGCGGTCGAGATCGTCATCGGAGAAGACTGCTCGACCGATGGTACACGAAAAATCGTCGAGCGATACGCCAGCCGGTATCGATCGCGAATTCGCGTGCTGGCGCGCGAGCGCAACCTCGGCATGACGCGCAACACCGTCGCGCTTTATGAGGAATGCCGCGGCGAGTACGTCGCATGGCTCGACGGCGACGATTACTGGAGCTCCCCGGATAAACTGCAGCGGCAGGTCGATTTCCTCGATGCGAATCCGGGCCATGCTCTGTGTTTCCACGATATGCTGATGGTGAAGCCGGACGGCACCGCGGTCAGGCAGGTCTGCGATTGGCCCGCGGAGGGCGGCGTGGAGGACATATTGTTCCGGAGCCAGGGCGCCAGCAGTTCGTGTGTGTATCGCAAGGTGCTCGAAGGCTTCCCGGAATGGTTTGCCACCCTGCCTTACAGCGATTGGGCGCTGCAGGTGCTGCACGCCGAGAAAGGGAAGGCGGCATGGCTGCCCGAAATGTACGGCGTGCACCGCGCCGGCGGCGCTTCCCTTGCGGCTCTTGCTTCGGGCATTGCCGATGGATTGTCCGGTGAAGAAATCTGGGCGCAGCGACGAGCGCAGGTCCTCGCCATTCTCAACCGGCATCTGGATTTCCGCTACGCAGATCAGGTCGCGCTTGACATCCTCAAGACAGGGCCCGCGAGTTCCTCCCTCCGCGCCCTGACCCGCTCATCCCGACTGCGTACGGCCGCCTGGCAGGCGGTCAGAACTCGGCCGCGATTGGCGCGCGCCGCGCTGGCATCGGCGAATGCGCTCGCCAAGCTCGCTTTGTGGATCAGGCAAAGATGACCGTGCAGCTTCGTGTCCCGCTTGGCGTCGTACATTCGGCCAGACGTTGCGGAAGTCGGTTACTGTCCGTTATCGGTCAGCACCTTGGCGCAGAGCTTGCTCAGCCGCGCGCGGTTTTGTTTGAGACAACCCAGAATAATCTGGTCGCCCTGGTCCATTAAAGGCCGGCAAAACCGCGAGACGTCCCGCGCGCATCCAGGATCAGGCCGTCCGCTCTGCGCCGAGGCTACGGAGGCGACGAGGACAAAGGACATGGCGAGCAAGAATCTGGACATCGTGTCGCCCCTTATACGAAGGAACTGTTCAAAGGATAGTGCCGCAAGTTCTAATGCTCTCAAATCGGCATCGCAATGGCTTTCGTACAGTCGATGCGCAGAAACCGGGGTTGATTGGATTGGACCCTCCCGGTACATGACGTGTTCCTCGCCACAAGCTACCGCTAATGCCGAGCTAACGGCTTCGGTCGCCTGTCAGCAGTTTCCGTCATAGCGATCCGGGAGCCGAGACCGAGAGTTTGGAAATATGCGCGTCGCGGTTTTGGGCGGTGGCCTTCAGGGATGTTGCGTGGCGCTGGCGCTGGCGGAACGCGGCATCGATAGCGTGATATTCGACCGCAACGACCGGCTGCTGAGCCGCGCCGCGGTGGCAAATGAAGGCAAGATCCATCTTGGCTATATGTACGCGAACGATCCCAGCTGTTCGACGGCGCGTATGATGATGCAGGGGGCGCTGGCCTTCGCTCCGTTTTTCGTGCGGCATCTCGGGTTAGCTCAAGGATCGATCGCGATTTCCCGCCCTGCGGCTTATGTAGTGCATCGTGACAGTCAGCGGTCGACCGACCAGGTTTCCCGGTATCTCAAATCGGTTCATACGTTGATCCGCGAAGCAAGCGAGGGAAGGCGCGATGCCTATTTCGGCCGCGACCTTACGGCCGAGCCGCGGATGTGGTCGGCACAAGAGCGAGAGGCCCGATTCGACCCGCAGGTCGCATTAGCGGCATTCGACACGCCTGAGGTCGCCATAGATCCGGCAGCGCTGGCGGCAGCTGTGCGGAACAGGATAGACGCTGATCCGCGAATTGATGTCCGATTGAAACATCAGGTCACATCCGTTGACGAGGCGAACGGTCTCGAAGTTGTGCTTCAAACACACGGCGCAATCGTCCGGGAGCGCTTCGATCACGTCGTCAATGCATTATGGGACGGCCGATTTGCCATCAACGAACGCCGTGGGCTGCGCCCCGATCGCCCCTGGCTGCATCGGCTCAAATATGGTGTCAGCTTCAGACTGCCGCGAGGCAGCAACTTGCCTCCGAGCGCTACCTTCGTCTCCGGCCCGTTCGGCGAGGTAGTAAGCTACGCCGATGGCCTCACCTATCTCACTTGGTATCCGGTTTGCCTGCAAGGCATCTCGAGGGATGTCGCGCCGCCTGAATGGCCTACCTATCCGGCGGAGCCGCTGCGCTCCGACCTTGTGCAGGGTACCCTGGACGCCATGGCGCAATTCGTGCCTTGCCTTCGCGCGCTCGATCCCGGGAAGCTCGATGAGGTGATCGTAAAAGGCGGTGTGATCGTCGCATGGGGGGAGACCGACATCTACGATCCCGGAAGCGAGTTGCACCGGCGGTTTGAAATCGGCGTTACGTCGGCCGGCCGATTTCATTCGGTCGATCCCGGCAAACTCACCATGGCTCCCTATTTCGCGGATATTTGCGCAGGCCGCATCCTGCAGGACGCCGTTCGATGAGCGGCCCGTTGGTAACGATCGGCGTGCCTGTCTTTCAGGGGCAGGACGATCTCCCGTCCACGCTGGAGTGTCTGCGAACGCAGACCTACGCCAATCTTGACATTTTGATTTCGGTGGATGCCGCGGACGAGGCCAGCGCGCGGGCGTGCGCGCCGTTTCTGCGCGGCGACCCGCGCTTCCGGATGACGGTGCAGCCGTCGCGTCTGGGATGGGCCGGAAATACCGACTGGACCATGCGCGAACGCCGCGGCGCTTTCTACATTTTTCAGCAGCATGACGATCAGGTGTCGCCAACCTATGTCGCCGATCTGATCGAGGCCGCCTTGCGCTATCCTGACGCCGCGATCTGCTATGCGGAAGTCCACTCCAGCGGCGTTACCAGCCAGATCATGCGCGGGGTTCCTTTGCTGGGCGATCCTGTGGAGCGGGTACTGACTTGCCTGAAATTCATGGACCATACGGCATTTCGGGGTTTGATACGCGGAACCGCACTGGCTCGCACATCGGGTTTGTTGTTAAGCGAGTTCGACCCCTTCGACAGCTACGGCACGGAAATGCGATTCTTGATGGAGCTTGCACTGTTGGGCGAATTCCGTTTTGTGCCCGGCCCCATTTACTACAAGCGTTTGCATGGCGCGAACTTGTATCTGAAACGCGAAAAGTGGCCTGATCATAAGAAGCAACTCGCCTGGGCCTGCCTCTGCGCATGGGCCGTGGAGGTGATTGCATCGGCCGGGCGGAATGCTGCGGAACGCCGGCGCATGTTCGACATGGTGCTGGACCGCTTTCTTGTGCCCAGCGATCCATGGAAGCGTCTAAAGGACCCGCTGCGCCGGTTGACTCGTAGCAGGTCCATGGCGCTTCACCCGATACGGGCCGTGGTGGCCTGGCTCAAGAGCAATGATCCGCTCGTCAGGTCTGTGAGCGAGCGCTGGATGCTTTATCAAACGACCGAGCCGGAACAGCGTGCGGCGTTCCTGCGGCTCGTTTTCGATCGACTCAAAGCCGCCGGTCGCTTCGACCCGTCAACCAGCCTGGACTCGACATGGCAGGCGCTTGAGGCCGAGGCGAATAAACGCCTCGTCGACGTGTGAAGCGATGCGTTCGGGTGGAACACGGCGCAATCGACAGCAGGACGCGGCTTGACGATCACGCTATGAGCTGGGCATTCAGACCAACATCTGACTGCGACAATTTGCGAAACGGACCGATGGTACTTAAGACGATACAACTTGGCCGTTTCGTAACCGAGTCATTGCCCTTGTAAAAAATCAGCGTTGGATCAAGCTATGTTGTCAGCCGGATATTCTCTCCGCGTTGCAAGCGGGGTCTTGTTTTTCGCCGGTACCATGCTCGCACCGGCTGAACCTTGGAACTTAAGCGGGGTTGCGGCGGCCATGGCGAGATCGTCACCGTCTTCGTCCAGAGCCGCGCCATCTCATGCGGCGGGGCGGTCTCACTCCGCCCCGCGACCTCGCGCCGCGCCAACCCCGGCCCCCCGCCGCGCCGCGCCGCCACCTCCCCGCCCGGCCCCACCGCGTGTTGCGCCTTCGCGTCCCGCCCCGCGTGTCGCCGCACCGCCGCCACGCCGTGCAGCCCCGCCGCCGCGGCAGGTTCAGCCCGCTCGGGCAACGCCGCCACGCCGCACGCCGGCCCCGCCTGCTCGCGTTACAACTCCGCGTCCCATCCAACACGCGCCGGCAACGCCGCCACGCCGCACAGCAGCCCCGCCGCCACGCGTAAACATGACTCCGCGGCTTCCCGTGGCGCCGCCTTTCATTGCCTCGCCACTCGGACAACGAATAGCCGGCCGCGGGCCGCGCACGGATGCAAACGATCCGCTCAGGTCCACCCCTACTCCGAATTCACCGGCGGGTGGGCTTACCGGCTTTACCCGGAGTGACGGACGGCAACCGCACAGGGGTTTCGACGATCCGAGTCGCTTCCCGAGGTCGGACATCAGTGGACGACGGACGGACATCACGCGTTGGACCGGGAGTGGCCGAGGTACGGTTACGAAGGTCGGACCGGCATATGAAATCAAACGCGACGGCAGCCGCGGGCTCTATGTCGGCCAGGCCGTGACCATCGTGATGCGAGACGCAAAGGGCCATGTGTGGGAATCGACGACGATGCACCACCAGGAAGTCCTGGTCAGACCTGGCGATACGGTCTCACCCTTGCAGCCGATCGCAAGAGGCAGCGGCATTGGCGATCAATTCGCCCAGCCGACGGCCGGCGGTCCGCATGTTCACTGGCAGGTGAAGGTCGATGGCCAACGCGTCGATCCCATTACCGGGCGGCCGTGGGACCAGATTTTCCCCAGGCGGAGCCGTTAAGGGGATCATCCTTTGGCGCCCGCGTAAGCCCGCGAAGCTCACTGGTGCCGCAAGAGGGACTCGAACCCCCGACCCCGTCATTACGAATGACGTGCTCTACCAGCTGAGCTATTGCGGCGGACCATGCGGCGCGTCCGGCCATGGCCGGAGGCGCTGGCGAACCTGATATCGGGCACGGCGCGGCTTTGCAAGAACCCGAAGGTTTCGGCTGGTGCGCAAGCCGGTAAGTTGGCCGCCAAAGCCGCCAATTGGCCTGAACTGGCTCACCCGCCCCAGCGGGACAGGAAGCCGCGCCAGCCGCCGGCCTGGGCCTGAGTGGCGGACTCGGCGAATTCGTCGCTTGGGGGTTCATCGTCGATGCCCGGATCGTCCGGCGCCCGCACAATGGGAACGATCGGCGGAACCGCGGATGCGCCATCCCGGAGGGAGTTCTGGCGCGAACGAAATACCGGTGGCGGCGGCGTTTCGACGGCAGCGGGCGCGGGCGAATTGTCCTGCGCCGCTGGCGCGGAAGGCGCTTCCGGCTCCGTTGCCGACTCGCGGGGCGTTTCGCGGCGGGGCGGCGCCAGCATCGCTTCCTCGAACGGCGAGGCCTCGACAGTGACGCCTTTGTCCGACGGCAGTGCGGCCAGCGGCGTCTGCCACTGGAACGCGTCGAGCTTGCCCGTGACCGGCGACACCGGGCGCCAGCGGTCGGAGACGTAGCCGTCCGCAGTCCATACCGGATCGTGCCGGGCGCGGACCGCGCGCAGCATCCACGCCCGCGCGCGTCCAGTATCCCCGTGCTCGCCACGCTCGATCTCCGCCATCAGCATCGCGACGCGCTGGGTCGGGCTCGCGATATACGGCGCCAGGACCTCGCGCGCGCGAGCGAACTCACTCGCATCGATGGCGGCGCGGGCGACCGCCAGCGCGCCCTCGATATGGCCGGGCGCTTTTTCAGCCAGAGTTTCGACGCGCACCAGCCGCTGCCGAGCCGAGTCGCCGAGTTTTACGTGCGCATAGGCGTCGGCGAGATCGGGATGCGGATGCGCCAGCCATGCCGCCTCCACCAGCCGCATCGCGCGCCGGATCTGATGCGCCTCGCTCTGGTATTTGCTCGCCAGCACCGCGGCTGGCACCAGCGTCGGCACGAGCTTCACGGCTTCCATGATGATCTCGCGCGACAAGTCGCGATCGAGGTTTTCCAGCTCCAGCGCGCGCCCCGTCAGCAGCACGCCGCGCTGCCGCCGCCATGCGGCCTTGTCCACCAGACCGGATGCGAGGTTGTTGTCGAGGATCGCCAGCGCGCCGGTCCAGTCGCCTTTGGCGCAGCGAAAACCCAGCACGGCCTGCGATGCCCAGGTCGATCCCGGTGAAAGTTTCAGGGCTTCTTCGGCGATTGCCGTCGCCGCGGAAGAATCGTCGGCGCGCTGCGCCTCGATGAACAGACCGCGCAGCCCGAGCAGCCGCATATCCTTGCGCTCCGCCATTGCCCGGAAGGCGCGCTGCGCGCCTTCCCGATCGCCGTCAAGCTGCGCGGTTTGCGCATGTAGCAGCAGCGCCAGCGGATCGTTGGCGGCATGACGCCGTGCGACATCGGCGTGGGCGCGGGCGGCGGTGGAATCGCCGTGGCCGACCGCGAGCAGCCCGTGAGTGATGGCGTGGCGGCCGCGCGCCTGACGCCGCTCGCGGCGCGCGCGGCGCGCCCGTTCCGGGGTGCGCCAGAGTCCACGCAGGATCGACCAGGCCAGCATCGCGGCGACAACGAAGATGCCCAGTGCGAGCACGAACACCGGCAGCGATGTATGGATTTTCCAGACCCCCCACGACAGCGTCACATCGCCGCTCTGGTCGGCAATCCAGGCAGCGCCCGCCGCTGCGAGCGCGATCAGGACAAGAAACAGAATGATACGATGCATCGGAATCCTACCGGGCCGGTTTGCCGAATGCGGCCATTGCGTCGGCCGCGAATTGACGGGATGCGGCCAGCGCCGCGTCGCGGGCATCGGCCTTTTCGATCCAGGCCTGCGCCGCCGCGCGGTCGGCGGGATCAAGCGTCTTCAGCTCGCGCCGCGCCTCGCCGATATCGTTGCGCATCGCCGCCGCGGTCACCCGCGAGACGATGGCGTTGCGGTCGTTGCCCGCGACGGCGTCGGTGCGTTCGATGCGGACCAGCCGCGCGGCGCCGGCCTGCAGCCGATCGACAATGCCCGGGCCAGTAGTGGAAGTTTCCTGGGGCGGCGACAATTTCGGCAGCAGCGCCAGCAGTTCGCGATTGAGCGCATTGGTATTGGGCAGGCCGGTGGCGGCAAAGGGTTCGAGCGGCTTCAGCACGTCGGCGTTGGCGGCGAATGGCTTGGCTGCCGAGAGCGCCGTGGCATAGGGCTCGCCCGTCCGCACCGAGACATCGAGCAGGGCTGCGGCCACGGCGCGCCGCAACTGCGGATCGTCCACCGGGGCGGCATTGCGCTTGGCGGTCTCGGCCGAAAGCGTACTGGCGGCGGCTTCAATCCTGGCCAAGCGCTCGTTGATGGCGGAAAGGTCCGGCGGCGGCGCTTCGCGCGGCGCCGATCTAACGTCGTTCACGACCGCGGCTATCTTCTCCGATTGCGCGCGCGTTGCCGCAAGTTCATCGCGCAATGTCGCCAGGGATTTCTCCAGCGCGCCGATCTGCGTTGTCAACGCAGGATCGGGCGCGGCAGGAGCGGCAGGCGCGGTCGGCTTCGATTCGAGGTTGGCGAGGCGGGCGGTCAGCGCATCGACCGTGGCTTTCTCGACTTGCGGCGCAGCCGGCTTCGATTCGACCTTGGCAAGGCGGGCGGCGAGCGCATCGACCGTGGCCTTGTCGACCTGCGGCGGCACCGGCGCGGCAGGTTCGCCCGGCCATCCCATCGTCCAGACCACTAGCGCTGCCGCACCGGCCCCGAAAATCGCCGAGACGATTGCCGAAGACACGATCATCGCCACCGGCCACGACCGTTCAGGGGCAGGCTTCCGTGCGGCCTCCGCCGCGTCGGCCTGTTGCGTTTCGTCCGAGATTTCGATGGCATCAAGGTCCAGCGTCGGCGGCGGCCGTCGGGGCCGGTCCACATCCGGCGGCGATCCACTATCGTCGGGCTTGTCGTCAACCATCGCAAAAGTTCCTCATCGGCATCGCGCAAGCGCTATCCTTAGCAGAATCGGCGCAGCTTCTCCTACCGCGATAACGCGGCCAGCGCACGATCCAGCGCCTCAAACAAGCCACTTTCGTCCGGCGAGCGCGCCACGAGCACTTGGGTGGCGCCGACGTCGCGAACGACCGACGCCACCGCGTCCGAAATGCAGCATTGCGGTATCGCCAGCGCGGAGATTTCGATGCCGGCGGCCCGCACCGCATCCACGAATGCGCGGGCACTGCGCCGCGAATAGTGCAACACGGCCTCGATTCCGTTGCCGGCGAAGGCATCGACTGCTTCTTGCGGGAGGTTCGCAACCGGAAGCATCCGGTAGGTGGTATGGGTCACGACACTGAAGCCGCGCTCGCCCAACTCCCCCGCGAGATCGCCCGCGAGATCGGCGCCGGCGAGATAAAGCAGCGTGCTGGCTTTCTTCACAATCTTTCCGCGCGCGCCGGCGAGGATCAGATCGCGCAGCGCGGCGGCGTTGCCTTCGGCCACGGCGATGTTCCGGAAACCGGCGCGGCGGGCGGCTTCGGCGGACCGTTCTCCCACGGCGAATAATGGCAGCGTCAGCAGACGGCTGCCCGAAAGATCGGCTTCGATGGCGCGCAGCGCATTGGCGCTGGAGACGATGACGGCGCCATAGCGCGCGTCGGCGTCATCATGGAATGCCACCGGCTCGAACCGCAACATCGGGGCCGGCAGCACGGCAACACCTTTGGCGCGTAATGCCGCGGCGGTCGTCTCGTTATCGGGTTGCGGGCGGGTCACCAGGATGGCCATGGCTCACGCGGGCGCCAGCACTTCTGCATCAACGGAAGATTGCACGTCATGGCCTCGCAATGATACGCCAGTGGCGCTAGGAAAACGCCGGTTTGGCCGGCAACGCAAGGGCTCAAATTGGATAATGGCAAGCCTGCTCTGGTTCTAGGGATCGAAACCACCTGCGATGAAACCGCGGCGGCCGTAGTCGAACGGCAGGCCGACGGGTCGGGGCGGATCTTGTCGAACGTCGTGCGCTCGCAAAACGAAGAACACGCGCGCTTCGGCGGCGTGGTGCCCGAGATCGCAGCGCGCGCCCATGTCGATGCGCTCGACGGGATCGTTGCCAAGGCGATGAAAGAAGCCGGAATCGGCTTTGCGCAGCTCTCGGGCGTCGCGGCTGCCGCCGGCCCGGGCCTGATCGGCGGGGTCATCGTCGGACTGACCACCGCCAAGGCAATCGCGATGGTGCACGGCACACCGCTGATCGCGGTCAATCATCTCGAAGCCCACGCGCTGACGCCGCGGCTGACCTGCGCGCTGGCATTTCCCTATTGTCTGTTTCTCGCCTCCGGCGGCCACACCCAGATCGTCGCGGTGCTCGGCGTCGGCAACTATGTCCGCCTCGGCACCACCGTCGACGACGCCATGGGCGAGGCGTTCGACAAAGTCGCAAAAATGCTGGGACTGCCCTATCCCGGCGGACCTGAAGTCGAGCGCGCCGCCGCCGGCGGCGACGCAAAGCGGTTCGCATTTCCGCGGCCGATGCTGGGACGCGACGATGCAAATTTTTCGCTGTCCGGCTTGAAGACCGCCGTGCGTAACGAGGCCAGCCGGCTGATGCCGCTGGAATCGCGGGACATCAGCGATCTCTGCGCGGGTTTTCAGGCCGCGGTGCTGGAATCGACCGCCGACCGGCTCAGCGTCGGACTGAGGCTGTTCCGGGAACGGTTCGGGGACCCCCGTGCGCTGGTCGCGGCCGGCGGTGTCGCCGCCAACCAGGCGATCCGCGGCGCGCTGCAGGCTGTCGCCGCCGCCGCGCAGACCACCCTGATCATCCCGCCGCCCGCGCTGTGCACCGACAACGGCGCCATGGTCGCCTGGGCGGGTGCGGAGAGGCTCGCGGTGGGCTTGACCGACACGATGGACGCCACACCCCGCGCGCGATGGCTGCTCGACCCGAATACCGCGACACCGGCGGAACTCGCCAACACCCGAGCGAAGCTTTAGCGAGAGCCGCTGCGATGACATCTTACAGTTCCATTGCGGTCATCGGCGCCGGCGCCTGGGGCACCGCGCTTGCGAGCACCGCCGCGCGGGCCGGGCGCAGCGTTATGCTCTACGCCCGTAACGCCGAAGCCGCCGCGCACATGACGGCGGCGCGGGAGAATCCCAAACTGCCCGGCGTCAGCTTCGATCCACACATCACCATTACGTCGAATGTTGCCAGCGCCGCGGCCGCGGACATCATCTTGCTTGCGACCCCCGCGCAGAATTTGCGCGAGGCCGTCGCCACACTTGCGCCTCACCTTGCCGGGGCGACGCCACTGGTCGCCTGCGCCAAGGGCATCGAACGCGGCAGCCACAAATTCATGACCGAGGTGATCGCGGAAACCGCACCCAATGCGATGCCGGCCATTCTTTCGGGCCCAAGTTTTGCAAATGACGTGGCGCAGGGATTGCCGACTGCAGTGACCCTGGCAGCGAAGGACGAAGCCTTGGCGAGCGCTCTGGTGCAGGCGCTGGGCTCCTCGACGTTCCGGCCCTATCACACCTCGGATGTGCGCGGCGTCGAGATCGGCGGCGCCGCGAAAAACGTGCTCGCCATCGCGGCGGGGATCGCGATCGGCAAGCAACTCGGCGCATCGGCACAAGCTGCGTTGACCACGCGCGGGTTCAGCGAGCTGGTGCGGCTCGGCCGCGCCTGCGGCGCGCGCACCGAGACGATGTCCGGGCTATCGGGCTTGGGCGACCTGATCCTGACCTGCTCCAGTCCGCAATCGCGCAATTTTTCGCTTGGCATTGCGCTTGGGCGCGGCGAGCGGCCGGCGAAGGGCAAACTTGCCGAGGGCGAATTCACCGCACCGGTACTGATCGAACTCGCCGCTTCAAAAGATGTCGATATGCCGGTATCGAAGGCGGTCGCGGCGATATTGAGCGGCGCTTCAACCATCGACGAAGCGATCGAGAGCCTGCTGACGCGGCCGTTCAAGGCGGAGGAATAGATCATGGCGTACTGGCTGGTGAAATCGGAACCGTCGAGCTGGTCGTGGGATCAGCAGGTCGCCAAGGGCGCCAAGGGCGAGGCCTGGACCGGCGTGCGCAATTTCACCGCGCGGCAGAATCTCGTGAACATGAAGAAGGGCGACCGCGCCTTCTACTATCACTCCAACGAGGGCAAGGAGATCGTCGGCATCGCGGAAGTGATCCGCGAGGCCTATCCCGACCCGACCGACAAGACCGGAAAGTTCGTGTGCGTCGACATCAAGGCGGACAAGCCGCTGAAGACGCCGGTGACCATGGCCGCCATCAAGGCCGATAAGCGGCTGGCCGGCATGGCGCTGGTGAAATATTCCCGATTATCGGTGCAGCCGGTGACGGCGGAAGAATGGAAGATCGTCTGCAAGATGGGCGGATTGTGATGCCCCAATAGTCTGCTGTCATCCTGAGAGGCTGGCCGAAAAAGAATGAGGTGATTCCAGTCCTTTGTGATTCCTTCGGATTTGCGAGATTCGAGGGAGGACACGATGTCTTGGACTGAAATCACCCGGCCGCAGTATCGACGGGACGA
>Ga0081539_10000264_pt1 | contig 120533 bp, 119 predicted proteins | sample TabmetS4T2R2_FD_71023 | JGI IMG/M metagenome (GOLD analysis project Ga0081539, IMG submission 71023) | Tabebuia heterophylla rhizosphere microbial communities from the University of Puerto Rico - S4T2R2 | ecosystem: Host-associated > Plants > Roots > Rhizosphere ... | reverse complement strand
CCACGGCCCGACGTCCCACACCGGCGCCCAGGCGCAGCGCCCGTTGGCGGCGCACACCCGCACGCTGTAGTCGCCGGAGTCACGAGCCGACAACCCTCGCCGCGACGGCAGCGCGACGAAGTGATCCCGCGCCACGATCCGATGCCCGTTGGCCGTCGTGCCACCGACAAGCCCCTCCCGCGTCGCGAACACGGGGTAGGACAGGCCGGCCGCGGCCGCCGTGCGAGTAGGCCCACCGGGCACCGTAGCCGGCACCACCGACAATGCCGTCAACGTCGGTGAGACCACGCCACGAGGCGCCGCCAGCATCGCTCGCACCTCGACGTCGGTGACCCGTTCCGGCAGCACCGCCGGCTGGCCCGGCCGGATCTCGACCCACTCGGACCACTGCGCCGCCGGACCTGCGCGCCCAGGCAACACCCCGCGCACGTCGATGGCCAGTTCTGCGCCCGTCGGCACACTGCTCTGGACCGTCGCCGTGAACGCGTTCGCCGGCGATCCGAGCCGGTGTGGGTACACCGCGAGACCCGTTCGCAGCTCGGACTCGACGCTCGCCGCGCGGTTGGCCTCCGACCCCAACCGAACTCCGCCGCCGATCACGACGTTCGTGCTACCCGCGGCCGTCCTCGACAGGTCGACCTGCCACGCGACCGCCGCGGACGTCGCGGACGCCGGTGCGACGACCAGCAGGGAGCACACGAGCACAACGCTGACCAGCAGGTTCACTCTCATGCCAACGAGCCAAGACGCCACCCGGTGATCGCGCAACCGGAACGATCACCGATCGGGTAATCGCTTCCGCCGCCACGGCAGCCAACTCCGGTTGCCCGCCCACAAGCCGAACCTCTCGAGGGCAGCCAGCACCACCAGCAGGACGATGAGTCCCGGTAGTGACATTGCCCGCAAGAAGCCCATGTCGCGCCAACGGGCAGGGGCGAATTCAAGTTCCGCGCAGCATGTCCTTTACCCCGATCCGGTTAACTTTCCCCGGACCCTGTAACGGAAGCGCGTCGACGAAGCGAACGAGCTTCGGCGTAGCTGGCCCGCCGAGCCGCGCACGCACAGCCGCCCGCAGCTCCTCCACAGAAGGCAGACGTGCGGGATCCACCGGAACCACTGCCGCCGCCACCCGCTGCCCCCACTCCTCGTCAGCCAGCCCGACGACACAGGCCTCGGCGACGCCCGGCTGTGCCACCAATACGGCCTCGACCGCCGCGGGCGCCACCTTCACCCCACCGGTATTGATCATGAAGTCGGCCCGCCCCAGGACCGTGAGCGTCCCGTCGGCCGCCAGCTCTCCCAGGTCAGTCGTGCGGAACCAGCCGTCGACGAACGCGGCGGCCGTGCCGGCGGGATCACGCCGGTAGCCGCTGGCCAGCACGGGCCCGGACAGCTCGATCACCCCGCCGGACAGCCGCACCCGCACCCCGTCCAGCGGCTGCCCGTCGTACACGCACCCACCCGCGGTCTCCGACATCCCATATGTCGTCCAAATCCGCACCCCGGCTGCCCGCGCGCGGTCCAGGAGCGGCGCCGGCGTGGCCGCGCCACCGAGAAGCACGGCATCGAGCGAGCGCAACGCGGCCAACCCCACCGGGTCGTCGAGCAGCCGCAGCAACTGCGTCGGCACGAGCGAGGTGTACCGGCGCGGCCCTGTCATCGTCGCCACAGCATCCGCAAACGCTTGCGCACCGCGAAGAACCGGCGCGATCCCGGCCAGCAGCGACCGGACGATCACCTGGATCCCGGCGATGTGGTGCGCCGGCAGCGTGAGCAGCCACTGCCCCGGCCCGCCGAGCCGCGCGTGGGTGGCGGTCGCGGACGCGGTCAACGCGGCCGCGGACAGCTCGACACCCTTGGGCACCCCGGTGGACCCCGAGGTCGCGACGACCACGGCGGTGCCGGGGAGCGTGGGCTCGCCGGGCGCCATGGCGGCACGCAGCTCACCGGCCCGCGGGTCGCCGGCGGACAGCGGCAGCACGGCGGGACCACCGCCGAGCGCACCCTCCAGCGCGGCCACGATCCCCGAGTTGTCCACAGCGTCCGAGTTATCCACAGGTACCAACAACACGTTCGAGATTGTCGGCCACCGCGTCTAACGTCGGTGCCATGACCACCACCAGACCTCCCGTCGACGAGTCGCTCAGGGACGCCTACCTGCGCCGGCTGGGTTTCGCGACCCCGCCGCCGGCCACTGTGGAGACGCTGTACGCGCTGCACAGAGCGCAGGTCGAGCGCATTCCGTACGAGGCGGTGTGGTTGTGGTTGGGCGAGCGCAGGACGATCCAGCCGCTCGACTCGGTGCGTTACGTGGTGAGCGGCCGCGGCGGCTACTGCTACCACCAGAACGGCGCGCTGGCCACCTTGCTGGGCTGGCTGGGTTTCGTCGTGCACTGGCACGTGGGCGGCGTACAGGGCCACCCGGACGCGAAGCCGAACATCGGCGGCAACCACCTGGCCCTGACGGTGTCGAACCTCCCGTCCGACACCAACCCGACCGGCAACTGGTTCATCGACACCGGCCTGGGTGACGGTCCACACGAGCCAATGCCATTACACCCAGGCACCTACACACAGGGCCCACACACGTACCGATTACGCCCGTCCGAGATAGCCCCCGGCGGCTGGCGGTTCGACGCCGACCCGAGCATGTCCTTACACGGCATGGACTTCCTGCCCGGAGAGACGACCCCTACTGCCCTACAGGAGCAACACGAACGCCTGCAGTCCAGCCCGGACTCCAGCTTCCTGAGAACGCTGGCAGTCTTTCGCCGAGACGCAACCGGCGTCGACTTCCTACGTGGCCGCGTACTCACCGGCCACGAGAACAAGACCGAACTGAACACGAGCGCCGACTGGTACGCCTGCCTGGCAGACGTGTTCGGCCTCCCCCTGTCCGATGTAGACGAACAGAGAAAGGCGGTGCTATGGCAGAAAGTGACCACTGCCCACGAAAAGTGGCTCGCGACGGCCACCACCGGATAGTTGGCGAAACGTGCCGGGACGCTGGTTTCCTCCTACCGTGGAGTCGGGTTCAGGCCAGCTCCCACGAGCGTGGCCGGGCGTCGGAGTTCCAGACATCGCGGAACCCCAGTCGTTTCAGTGCGGGCACGGCCGCGCTGAGGCGGAACCACGCACGCATGCCCGTCACGGCGAGGGGATTGGCGACCAGGCCCTGCCGCAGCGTCGTCAGTGAGGACCGGACCGCCGCGAAGCCGTAGTCGCGCATCTCGGCCTCGTACTCGGCGACGGCGACGCGTAGCGCCTTCTCGCCCCGTGCGGCGGCGGTGAGCTGCCGGCCGAGCAGGCGCGCGTCACGTAACGCCGTGTTCGCGCCCAGCCCGCCGGTCGGCGGCATGCTGTGCACGGCGTCGCCGAGGAGCACGATCTCGCCGCTGTCCCACGGCGCGATCGGCGCGGCCGCCAGGAACTCGAAGCCGCCGACGCTGTCCGGGTCGCATGAGGTGATCAACCGGCGCAGGTCCGGGTGCCAGCGGTCGATCAGCCGCACCACCCGCTCCCGCAACCCGTCCGGGGCGACGTCCAGCACGTCCCGGCGGGCGACGAACGCACACAGGAGGTACTCGGGCTCGAACACCGAAGTGAACAGGAAGAACGGCGCCGAGCTGACGATCAGGTTCTCCCCGGTCGCCAGTCGTGGTGGCAGCCAGGTGCGGATCTCCGGGGTCAGTGACAGCTTGAGCCCGACGCCGACGGCGCCCGTGTCGGCCCGCGCGGCGTGCGGCAGGTACTGCCGGCGTACCCGCGAGTTCGCGCCGTCCGCGCCGACGAGCACGTCACCGGACACGGTGTCGCCGTCGGCGAAGACCGCCGTGACCCGGCCGGACGGATCCGTCTCATAGCGCACGAACTCCTTGCCGAACCGGACCACATCGGACAGTCCGGTGAGCAGTTGCCGGCGCAGGCTGCGCCGGTCCACCGGGTACCACCGCTCGGCCGGGTCGTCGCTGGCCGGGTACATGATGTCGTCGTCGACGACGACCAGGGTGCGCAACTGGTCGTCGAGGAAGCCGAACCCGCCACCCGGTTTGCCTGTGCTGGCAAGGAAATCCTCCCAGGCCGGCGCGGGCAGGCACGCCCGCAGCGCCCGCGCGCCCGCCGGGTTGATGTGCAGGCGGTACCCCTCGACGCGCGAGGTGCGGTCGGCGTCCCGTTCGTACACCGTCACGTCGACGCCGGACCGGCGTAACGCCTGCGCGAGGCAGAGGCCACCGATGCCCCCACCCACCACGATCACGTGAAACATGTCAGGAACCCCCATGAGTCAACATCTGTTCGAGCCCGTCGAGCACGGCCTCGGCGCGGTCCGGCAGCAGCCGCACACCCTTGACCACCGCGATGACCAGCTCCGCCGCGGTCGACGGGGCCAGCTGGCGTGCCCACGTCCCCCGCCGCCAGACCTCCGCCAGCCCGTCACGCCACCCCGCCTCGACCGTCGCGATGACCTGCCCCACCGCCGGGTCGCGGTGCCCGAGCAGGTCGAACTCGGCGAGGACGACGAACAGGTCGGGCTGGCGCCGGATCATCCGCCCCAGCGCCGCGAGGTGGTGGCGCAGCTGCTCCGCCGGCGAACCCTCCGCCGGCAACGTGACCCAGAACTGCCGCGTCACGTCCTCGAGCACGGCGGCCATGAGCGCCTGCTTGGTGGCGAAGTAGTGGTGCAGCGTCGAATGGTCGATCCCGGCGTTCTCCGCGACGTGCCGCAGCCGCAACCCCTCCAGCCCGCGCTCGGCAATGGACCGGAACGCCGCGTCCACCAGCGCCTGCCTGCGGTTCTGCCCCATCACCGTCCATTCCACTCCACCAACCACTTGGTTGAAGTGTGGCCGCGCGAACGCCGCGAGGTCAAGGGCGGGAAACCCGCTGCTGCCAGTGCCGCGGGAGCCGCGGTCAGCGCGCCGCGTCCGACGAGCACCCGCCCCCGCCGCACCCGACGACCAGCACGACCACGACGACGACCCTGCGATAACTCAGTAGTAGTACGGGAAGCGGGACCAGTCGGGGTCCCGCTTCTCCAGGAACGCGTCCCGACCCTCGACGGCCTCGTCGGTCATGTACGCCAGCCGCGTCGTCTCGCCCGCGAACAGCTGCTGCCCGACGAGCCCGTCGTCGATCAGGTTGAACGCGTACTTCAGCATCCGCTGCGCCGTCGGCGACTTGCCGTTGATCTCCGTCGCCCACTCCAGGGCCGTGGCCTCGAGCTCGGCATGCGGCACGACCGCGTTGACCGCCCCCATCCGGTGCATGTCCGCCGCCGTGTACGTGCGGCCGAGGAAGAAGATCTCCCGCGCGAACTTCTGCCCGACCTGCCGGGCCAGGTACGCCGACCCGTAGCCGCCGTCGAAGCTGCCCACGTCCGCGTCCGTCTGCTTGAACCGGGCGTGCTCCTCACTCGCGAGGGTCAGGTCGCACGTCACGTGCAGGCTGTGCCCGCCACCCGCGGCCCACCCCGGCACGACCGCGATGACCACCTTCGGCATGAACCGGATGAGCCGCTGGCACTCCAGGATGTGCAGCCGCCCGGCCCGCGCCGGGTCCACGGTCGAGGCATCTTCCCCCGACGCGTACTGGTACCCCGTCCGCCCACGAATCCGCTGGTCACCGCCCGAACAGAACGCCCAGCCGCCGTCGCGTGGTGACGGTCCGTTGCCAGTGAGCAGGACGCACCCAACATCGGGTGTCATCCGGGCGTGGTCGAGTGCCCGGTACAGCTCGTCGACGGTGTGCGGCCGGAACGCGTTGCGCACCTCGGGCCGGTCGAAGGCGATGCGCACCGCGCCGGTCGACACCGCCCGGTGGTAGGTGATGTCGGTGAAGTCGAAGCCCTCGACCGGACGCCACGCAGAGGAGTCGAACAACTCCGACACAAAAGTCACGCGCCCGAGCATATGAGGACCGCAGAAATCGCGGCCCCGCGGACCGCCGTGCGAAGCTGAGGGCCATGCAGGATGTCGAGGCCGTGGTCGAGGAGCTGGCCGACCATGACGACGCCGGACTGGTCGTCGCCGCGTGCTGGTACGACGTGTCCAACGACCGGCCGAACTACCTGATGTCCCAGTTCGACGTGCAGAACTTCCTCTGGCTCACCCTGCCGCAGCTGCTCCGCGACCCGCCCGCCGACCTCGACCCCATGCCCGACTGGCACGAGGTCGTCGCGGAGGCCGCCTGGTTCTTCGAGCAGCTCGACCAGCCCCGCTACGCCGCCATCTGCCGCAGCCCGCAGACCAGCGAGATCCTCCACGCCGCCCACGACGCCATCCACAGCTTCGAGCTGTACGCCCGCGCCACCCACGCCTCCGGCATCATGCCGCCTGCCGGCCTGCGCATCACCTGGCACGACAACCCCGGCCCCCGCGAGCAGGCCCTGTACGACGCCATCACCCGCGCCCTCGAACGCGCCATCGCCGCCGGCGAGCTCGACCCCACCGACGACGCCAAACGCCTCGCGGTCGCCGTCGGCGTCCTGGAGCAGCTGCCGGACGGCCACACCGACACCATGCAGGACCTCATGCTGGCCGAGCGGATGACCAGGCTGCGGACGACGAGCGGCAGCCAGACCGTCCGTGAGCTGCTGGTCCGCGTCGAACCGGACGTCGCCAAGCCGCTCGATCTCACCCCGGAGATCCTGCTCGCCGGCACCCGCCCGCTCGGCCAGGTCGTCCACGACCGCGACGGCTCGGGCCCGCTGCTCGCCCTCGCCCAGAAGCTCGGCCTGCTCGACAAGAACCTCGAACGCACCGACGACGGCGAACGCGCGCTCGCCCACCCGGTCCTGCTGTTCGAGTCGGTCGTCAACGGCTTCGCCGCCCCCGACGACCGGACGGCTCGGCACGCGGCGCTCCCGCTGCTGGCCATGCTCATCCTGTCCGACGCCATCGACGAGGAGATGCTCCTCGACCGCATCGGCATCGTGTTCTTCGAGACACGGCAGAGCGACGCCCCCGGGCCGAGCGATACCGTGCGGAGAGCGGTGGCGGAGCTGCTGGCGGACATGCGTACCGCGGGCCTGATGACCGGCGACCGCCTCACCGACTTCGGCCGGCGCGTGGCGCTGACCGGCGTCCGCATGCGGGCGATGCAGGGCACCGACGACTGACGGGAGGTAGCGGGTGAACCCCTCTACCGCACAGGCCACGGTCATCGTCGACGAGTTGGTGCGCAACGACGTCCGGCACGTGGTCGTCTGCCCCGGTTCCCGCAACGCCGCGCTCGCCATGGCCTTCCACCAGGCCGCCGGCGAGGGCCGCCTCACCCTCCACGTCCGCATCGACGAGCGCTCCGCCGGCTTCCTGGCCCTGGGCCTGTCCAAGGCGAGCGGCCGCCCGGCGGCGGTCGCGTGCACGTCGGGCACCGCGGCCGCGAACCTGCACCCCGCGGTCCTCGAGGCGTACCACTCCGGCATCGGCCTGCTGATGATCACCGCCGACCGCCCGCCCGAGCTGCACGGCACCGGCGCCAACCAGACCATCGACCAGCGCGGGCTGTTCGGCTCGGCCGCCGTGGCCGTGGAGTTCCCGGTCGCCGAGCGGCGGGAGGGCCAGAACCAGGTGTGGCGTGGTTTGGTCTGCCGCGCCGTGGCCCAGGCGGAGACGGGCCGCCCGGTGCAGGTCAACGTCCCGTTCCGCGAGCCGCTGGTCCCGACGTTCGACCCCCGCTGGCCGGAACCCCTGGACGGCCGCCCCGATGGTCTCCGCTGGACCACCTCCGCCGCCCCGGTCACCATGGCCGGCAGCCGCGTCGACTTCCCTTTGCCCGCACGGACGTTGATGGTCTTCGGCAGCGGCCGCGAGGACCGGGCACACGCCGCCGCGACGGTCGCCGCGAGCGCCGGCTGGCCCGCCATCGCGGAGCCGACCAGCCAGGCGGCCGCACTTTCGGGTGGTGCCAACGTCCTCCGGTGTGGCGCGTTGTTGCTCACGGGCGAACTCCCGGAACCCATGCGACCGGAAGCGGTCGTCGTGGTGGGGAGACCGACCCTGTCGAGGGGCGTACGCGGCCTCATGGGCCGTGCCCCCGTCTACGGCATCGGCGACCATCCACAGTGGACTGATCCGCAGTACGTCGCCACCCACGTCCGCGGCTGGCTGGACCTGGACGACATGGCACGGGTGAACGGCGTGGACCCGGAATGGCTGCCCACATGGCGCAATGCGGACGCGTCCGCCGTGAACGCGATCGAGAAGCTGTTGGGCGAACAGGAATGGCCGACGGGCCTGCGCTTGGCGATCGACGTCATGGAGTCGCTGCCGCCGGGCGCGGCCCTGTTTCTGGGCTCCTCCAACCCGGTCCGCGACATCGACCTGGTGGCGGACCCCCGCTCGGACGTGACGGTGTTCGCCAACCGCGGCGTGGCGGGAATCGACGGAAATGTCTCCACGGCGACCGGAATGGCCCTGGCAGGTGATGGTCCCGCCTACGCCCTGATCGGCGACCTGACATTGTTACACGACCTGAACGGCCTGCTGATCGGCCCGCCCGAACAACGCCCGAATCTGACACTCATAGTTCACAATGACGACGGCGGCGGGATATTCACACTGCTGGAACAAGGTGCGGCGGAGTACAAAGACAGTTTCGAGCGTGTCTTCGGCACCCCGCACGGGGCGGATATCGAGGCCCTGTGCCACGGCTACCACGTCGATTACGTACGCATCGAGTCCGGCACCGAACTCCGCGCGGCGTTGAAACCGGGCCGAGGCCTGAAGGTGGTGGAGGTCAGGTCCAACCGGGCTCTGCTGCGTGACCTGCACGCCAGGCTGCGTGCCGCGGTGGCGGAAGCCGCCCTGCGCTAGTACATCCGGGAGCCGTAGATCCCCGCGCGCGCCGTCCGGTCGTCCTGGTAACGAAGACTTTCATAAAGGTTGACGGCGTCATGAAACTGTCGCCCGAGATTCTCGAACCGCCGCACCGGGAATTCCGTCAGATCGACGGAGTCCAGATGATCCGGCGGGGCGGCGGTGATTGTCATCGTCCAGTTGGCGTATGCTCCACTGAAGTGCCAGGTGTGTTCCATGCGGCGGAGCATGGAATAGTTCCAGTAGTGCAAACAAGTTCCAATCGGGTGAACCGAGTTTCTTGCCGGACCAGCAACAAGCCATTGTGGACATATGCGAGACAACAATCAGGCATCGGTACGCCAACGTCGTGTTTCGGCCGAATTGCGGACGTTGCGCCAGGCGAAGGGCTTGACGTGCCAGCAAGTGGCCGATGCGCTGGATTGGTCGGTCAGCAAGGTAAGCCGCATGGAGACAGGGGTGCGGGGACTCTTCCCCGACGACGTGGCAGCGTTGCTCGGCTACCTGGAAGCCCCAGCCAAGCTGAGGGACGAGTTGCTGACCCTCGTCCGCGAAGGCGAGAAGCCGAACTGGATCCAGATCGGCCGCGGCCTCCCCTCCGACTGGAAGGACCTCATTCGAATAGAGAATGAGGCGATAGCCCTCTACAACTACGAGTGCCAATGGGTTCCGGGCCTTCTGCAGACCGGCGACTATGCGACGAAGGTGCTTGGGGTATGCAACCGGCACCTCGCCGAGGGCGCGCTGGATCACATGGTCCGAACTCGGATGGGCAGGCAGGCGCTACTCAGCCGGCCCAACGGCCCCTCTCTCAGCGTGATCATCGACGAGGTGGTGCTCAGGAGGCGGATCGGTGAGCCGGGGGTTATGCATCGCCAGCTCCAGCACCTGCTGAACCTCGCCAAGCGCCCTAAGGTCGATATCCGGGTGGTTCCGTTTGAGGTTGGGGCCAACCCGGGTCTGGATGGCCCGTTTCTGATCCTGGAGTTCGATGCGCAACCAACTCTCGTCCACCAGGAGATCCGAGGCACGGGCGGATTCTTGGAGGAGGGACGGCATGTCACGCGCGCTAGGCTGGATTGGCGAGAGCTTGGTTCCATCGCCCTGTCGCCGGAGAACTCGGTGCGGCTCATTGCCGAGATCGCCGGCGAGATGCCCACAAGCTAGGAGTGCCAATGCCGGACCTGTCCCGAGTCGAGTGGCGGAAGAGTAGTCGCAGTGGTGGGGGCCCCAACTGCGTTGAAGTAGCCTCCATTAAGGCGATCACGGCCGTTCGGGACTCCAAGAACCCCTCCGGGCCGACCCTCGCCTTCCCCGTCTCCGCGTGGAGGGTGTTCCTGCGTGCTGAGGGTTAACCGCATCGGGTTCGGGGCTTTGCGGTTGCCGCAGACCGGCGCCGCCCTCGAACCCGGCAGCCCGCCACGGGACCGGGCCCAGGCCATCGCCGTCCTGCGGAAGGCCGTCGAACTGGGCGTCAACCACATCGACACCGCCGCCTTCTACTTCTCGTCCCTGCGGTCGGCGAACGAGCTGATCAACTCCGCGCTGTCTCCCTACCCGGACGACCTGGTCATCGCCACCAAGGTCGGCCCCAGCCGCGATCCGTCCGGCGAGTGGCGGCGGCCGCCCGCCACCCCCGACCAACTCCGCGGCCAGGTCGAGGAGAACCTCCGCCAACTGGGCCGCGACCACCTCGACCTCGTCTACCTCCGCGCGCAGGAGCCCACGGACCTGACCGAACGGTTCGCCGCCCTCGCCGAGCTCCGGGACGCCGGGCTGATCCGGCACCTGGGGATCTCCGCCATCTCGACCGAACGGCTGGCGGAAGTGCAGGCGGTCGCCCCGGTCACCGCCGTGCAGAACGCGTACGGGCTCGGTTTCCGCCCGGAGCAGGACGACCTGATCCGCCTGTGCGCCGAACAGGACATCGCCTACGTCCCGTACTTCTCGATCGCCACGGACAACCGCGAGGCCGGCGGCACCAGCGACCCCGACGAGCTCCTGGCCGTCGCGAAGGCGCACGACGCCACCCCGGCGCAGGTCAGGCTGGCGTGGACGCTGGCGCGCGGCCCGAACGTCCTCGTCATCCCCGGCACCGGCGACCCGGAGCACCTGGCGGAGAACATGGCCGCGGCCGACCTGCGGCTCACCGCCGATGACCTCGCCGTCCTCGACGCACTGCACAAGAGGTCGCAGATCCTGTAGGAACTCTCCGGCTGTCCGTTAAGGAACCGTCAATACGGGCGGCTTTCGCCGCGCACCGGCACATAATCGACCTTGAACGGACGACAACTCGGGGCAGGTCGTTGATCGCGAGCGTCTGGGGGCGCCGTGCGCAAGGTGTGGCTCGGCTATCTGGCACTGGTCGTCTTCGTGCTCGCCTTTGCCAACTTCATGTTGTTCGCCTTCACCGACTCGACGCCGGTGCCGGTGCTCGTCAGCCATCCGTTGGGCATGGTGGCCGGCGGTTATCTGGGGTTCCAGTTCATGTTTCCGTGGCTGCTCGGCAGGCGCGGTGTGGGCCGCGTGCTGCCGCCACCCGGACCGCCGGTCGCGACATACCGGTGTGCCGGCCGGATCGGCCGGGTGAAGTTCTCCGGCCGGCTGATCACCGCCACCGTGTACGCGGACCGGCTGACACTGCACCCGCGCTTCCTGGGCGACTACACCATCCACGGCTCGGACATCAGGTCGATCACCGACGACCGCGTGCTGTGGTCCCGGGCGGTTGTCATCACGCACGTCGCGCCGGACGTGGCCTCGCCGGTCGCCCTCCTCTCCCTGCCGGCGGACATTCGCGACCAGCTGTCGTGGATCCGGCGCGACCCGCCGGCGGGCGGGATCGCCGAGCACGCGAACCCGACTCCGGACAGCCGGGCCGAGCGGACCGCACGCAGGCGCATCGAACTCGCCCTCTTCGTCTTCGGGATCGCGGCGGGCCTCGGGTTCATCGGTTTCGGCGTGGTCCAGATGATGCGTGCCCCGCACCCGTTCTACGTCGTGTGGCTGGCGTTCGCCCTGGTCATCGAGATCCAGGTGGTCCGGGAGTTCGGCAAGCGGCGACGGCAGGACTGATCAGAGCGCCGCCAGCCGGTCCAGGAACTCCTGCCGCACCGCCGGCGGCGCCCACGACGCCTCGATCGCGTTACGTTGCAGCGTGATCATCTCCGCGCGGCTCAGGTCCAGCTCCTGCTGCACGGTGAGCAGGTTCTCCAGCACGTACGCGGTGAAGTAGGCGGGGTCGTCCGAGTTGACGGTCACGCGGACGCCCTCGTCGAGCAGCCGCCTCAGCTCGGCGGCCTTCGTGCCGTCGGTGACGAAACGGTTCGACACCGGGCACACCGTCAACCCGATGCCGCGCCGCTTCACCTCCGCGACCAGGGCGGGGTCCTCCAGAATGTTCACGCCGTGGTCGATGCGGTCGACGCCGATATCCATGAGTGCCTGACGAATGTGCTCGACGGAGTTCTGCTGGTCGACGTCGCAGTGCATGGTCAGCAGGTAGCCCTCGGCCCGGGCGCGGGCGAACACCGCGGCGAACTTGCTCGGCGGGTTGTTCCGCTCGTCCGAGTCCAGCCCGACGCCGACGATCCACTCCTTGTACGGCAGCGACTCCAGCAGCGTCGCCATCGCGTACTCGGCCTGGAAGTCGCGCAGGAAGCACATGATCAGCTGCGAGTGCAGGCCCAGCATGCGCCGGGCGTCCAGCTGTGCCCGCCGCAGCCCACGGATGACGGTGTCGAACGGCACGCCCCGCGACGTGTGCCCCTGCGGGTCGAAGAAGATCTCCGCGTACACCACGCCCTGCGCGGCGGCCTTCTCGAAGTACGCGTACGCCAGCTCGTAGAAGTCCGGTTCGGTCACCAGCACCGACATGCCCTCGTAGTACCCGACCAGGAACGAGGTCAGGTCGTGGAAGTCGTACGCCGGCCGCGGCGGCAGCGACACGCCGTTCCGCGTGGCCAGCCGGTCCCGCAGGGCCGGCTCGAGCGTGCCCTCGATGTGCAGGTGCATCTCACACTTGGGCATCAGTCGGATGAAGTCCTCCATGGAACGAGCCTAGAACGCGCACCATGTGTCGATGGTGTACTTGATCGCTGGCGTGCTGCTGGGGGCAGCGGTCGCCATCCTGACTCTGCCGTGGTCGCGCCGCGACCCGGCGGACTTCTCGAACGTGGAACTGGGTTACGCGTGGCGTGGGCCGCGTGGAGCCGTGACGGGAGCACTGGGCGTGCTCATGGACGTCGGTGCGGCCAAGCGCTCCCGCCGGCGAGGCGTCGTGCGGACGGGCGAGCGGCTGCCTCGGGGCCTCGACCCGCTCGCACGTGCCGTCTACAGCGGGCTCGGCTCGTTCCAGGGGCTGGGGCCGATGCTCAACAACAAGAGCGTCCGTGATCGGCTGCCGGCCGTCGCCAGGGTGGTGGTCCGCGCCGGGTTGCGGGTAGGTCCGGTTCGTCGGGCGCTCGGGTCGCTCGCCGCGCTGGCGGCGCCGGTGGTCGCGCTGGTGGCCCTCACACGTGGGGTCGGCGACCCGGGCACGGCCATCCCCGTCAGCGTGGTCACCGTGCTGGTCGGGTGCTGGCTCCTCGGCCTGCGTGGCGTCACGGTCAGGGGAGCACGCACGGTCGCCGCCGCGCCTCGGCCCGCGGCCGTCGCGGGCGGCCGGTCGCGACGGCGGCGGGTCGCCCTGGCCGGGAGTGCGCTCCCGGCCGGCTGGATGCTGGCCGGCTTCGCCTTCGACTACGGATCCCCGAACGGCTTCGGTGTCGACCTCGACGGGGGCCACGGTGGCGGCTACGACGGTGGCGGCTTCGACGGTGGCGGCTTCGACGGTGGCGGCTCGGATGGCGGCGGCGGGGACTCAGGCGGGTACTGAGACGACGAACGGGCCCCGCACGGCAGCCGTGCGGGGCCCGTCAGGTCGGGGAGCTACTTCTTGCCGACCCTGATCTTCATGGACGTGCCGTTCTGCGACAGCACGCGGATCGTCGTCCCGGTGGCCGGGAGGACGACGCCGGCGTTCGGCTGCTCGGCGTACCAGTACTTCCTGGTGTCGTCGAACAGCGGCACCGCCGCCTGGCCGCGGATGTAACTCGGCTTGCCGTTCACGTGCAGGGTGAACGAGTCCGCCTTCTCCAGTGAGAACGGCGCGTCATAACCCGCGATCCGCTCCCGCCACGGCTGGCCCTCCAGGTTGTAGATCGGCGCGGGGTGCGCGTCGACCGGGAGGACCAGGCCGGCGCCGGGGTGCTCACTGGTGTTGTTGTCCAGGTAGGACGTGTCCCAGTACCAGACGCCGAGACCGGTCTCGTACGGGAAGTGCTCCACCCAGTCGGGTTTCGTCGGGTCCCCGAAGTTGTACGGGCCGGTCTTCATGTACTTGTCGTACGACTCGTACGTGCGGTTCGACGCGATGTAGAAGTTGTCGAACATCTCGGTCTCGACGGCTTTCGCGATGCGGAAGCCGTCCAGGGTCCAGCCGTTCGCGCCGGACTCGGCGCCGTCGGTGAACACCTGCTGGCCGTCCGCGGTGATCGAGATCTCGTCGGCGAAGAAGCCTTCCTCAGCCACGCCACCGTCGGTCTTGTACCGGAACCGCAGCTGCGCGGTCTTGCCGGCCAGCGAGTCGAGCGACACGTGCGTGTCCAGCCACTGGCCGCCGGACGAACCGGTGAGTGCCGGCGCGTTGTCGGCGTCCCGCGCGAACGGCTGGCCGCCCACGGTGCCGTCGAGCGTCTGCCAGGTGGCGCCGCCGTCGACCGAGGCCTGGACGTACAGGTAGTCGAAGTCCGGCTCGATCTCGTAGCGGGACTTGAGGTCCAGCGACGCGCTCGTCCTGCCGGTCAGGTCGACCGTGCGGGTCATCGAGGTGTCGAGGTCGTCACCCTTGGTGCTCCACCACTGGTTCTCTCCCGCGGCGGGCGCGCCGTGCTGGAACTCCACCGGCTTGTCGGGCAGCACGACCACGACGCCCTGTGCCTTGTTGGAGTTGTACTCGTGCGGGCCGAGGTCGAGCGTCCTGGTCTGGCCCGACACGACGACCTCGTAGTCCAGCCAGCCGAGCTGCAGCTTCGAGAACGGGTCCATGTCGTTGACCCGCGAGCCGAGCACCTCGCCGGGGCCGGACACACGCTGCTGCGCCATCAGCGACCACCAGTTGACGTGGTTCTGGCCGCCGCCGGAGGTGTCGTACAGGTCCGGCAGGTTGAGGTCGTGGCCGTACTCGTGGCAGAACACGCCGACGCCGCCGTTCTCCGGCTGCATGGTGTAGTCGCCGACCCAGATGCCCGAGGTGCCGACCTGGACGCCGCCCTGGAGGTTGCCGTCCGGGCCCGAGGAGGTGTTGGAGAACGCGAAAGCCCGGTGGCTCCAGATCGCGTCCTCACCCTGGATCGGGTCGCCGTCGGCCTGGTCGCCGCCCGCGTGGACGATCTGGAAGTGGTCGATGTAGCCGTCGGGCTCGTCGAAGTTGCCGTCACCGTCGTAGTCGTTGCGGTCCCAGACGTCGTACTCCTTGAGCTGGGCGTTGACCTCGGCGGCCGGGCGACCGGCGGCGATCTGGTCGTTGTACCACTGGTTCACGCCGTCGGCGACGAGCGCGTAGGAGTTGGTGCAGAGGTTGCTGGCGCAGGGGAAGCCGTTGGAGCGGCCGTATCGCGCCTCGTTGTAGCGAACCTTCACCCAGTCGGTGACGTAGCCCTGCACGGAGTAACGACCGGAGGACTGCTTCGAGTAGTAGTTCGCGACCGAGTTGACCCCCGGGTCGGTCGAGAAGTACAGGTCCTGGAAGTGCTGCCGGCTGTAGTCCGGCTGCCAGATGGTGGAGTTGTCCTTGGTGCGGTCCGGCTCGGGGATCTCGTTGTGCAGCGGGCCGTCGAACTTGACCGGGCCGGCGGTGTTCGGGTCGGTGTCCTGGTCGGGGTAGCTCGGGTGCCGCTCGTTGCCGAACTCGGCGAGCACGACGAAGATCTTGTCGGTCTTCTCGCGGGACAGCTCGACGTACTGGTCGACGTGGCCCGTCTTGCTCCTGGCCTTCGTCTTGGGGCCGGGCTTCTCGCCCATCCGCACGACCGTGCTGCCGCCGCGCCGCTCGGTCGTCTTCTCACCGCTCAGCACGTCGGCCAGTGCTTCCTGCCGCAGCGCGCGCTGCTTCTTCCCAGCGGGGCTCGGTAGGTCGTCAATGGGCGCCGCGACTGTCCTCGTCGTGTCGCCCGGAGGTGGTGCCGCCTGCGCGGCCGTACCCATTGTCGTCAGCCCGGCCGCCACCAGGGCAGCACTGGTAAGGCCGACGAGAACTCTTCGTTGCACACGTCCTCCACGATGGTTAGCGCTTGGTCACTCAATAGCCTGACCAGGCACGCAGCGGAATATTACGGACAGCAAATATTTTTCGGACCCAACGAACGGCGTAGACCAAAAGGAGTAATCCGGACGGATTGGTCCAGCTGGTCGAAAGCGGCTCAACCACCTGCGCGGCAGGTAGCTCGGTCGGGTGACGGGCGTGTGCGCAGGGTCGCCGCCCGCGTGGCTACGCTCAGCGGTGTGACACAGCAGGTGACCAGCGAGCCGCGGGCCCGGCGATGGGCGGCACGCGGCCTGCTGGCGTTCGCCGGGGTGATCACGTTCCTCGGGGTCGTGCTGATGGTCGCGGCCTGGACCGAGGACATCTCGATCGACGACGACACCGGCCGCGTGGTCGCCGAGGTCGTCTCCGACGACTTCACCCGCACTCTCGTCCGCTTCTACACGCCCGACGGCGCGGAGCACATCCCGCAGACCGGCGTGCTGTACCCGTCCGGGCTCAAGGTCGGCGACCACGTCGAGGTCGAGTACAGCCAGGGCAACCCGGACCTGGTGCGGGTGGCCGGCCGGGGGGCCGTCGTCACGCTGTTGCCGGTCGGGTTGACGCTGGTCGTGGTGTGGGCGGTGGTCGTGCCCGCAGTGTGGTGGCTCCGCCGCCGAATGTAACACTTCTCCTCAGAATCTGCTTCGAGATGTAACATCAGGGCGTGAGCGAGGACGATTTCACCCGGTTGGTCGAGGCTGAGCAGCGGGTCGAGCCGAGGGACTGGATGCCCGACGGCTACCGCAGGACGCTCATCCGCCAGATCGCCCAGCACGCGCATTCCGAGATCATCGGCATGCAGCCGGAGGCCAACTGGATCAGCCGCGCGCCGTCACTGCGCCGCAAGGCGATCCTGCTGGCCAAGGTGCAGGACGAGGCCGGCCACGGGCTCTACCTGTACGCGGCGACCGAGACGCTCGGCGCCTCTCGGGACGACCTGACGGCCAATCTCATCGAGGGCCGGCAGAAGTACTCGTCGATCTTCAACTACCCGACGCTGACCTTCGCGGACGTCGGTGTCATCGGCTGGCTGGTCGACGGCGCGGCGATCTGCAACCAGGTGCCGCTGTGCCGCACGTCGTACGGGCCGTACGCGCGGGCGATGATCCGGATCTGCAAGGAGGAGTCGTTCCACCAGCGGCAGGGGTACGAGCTGCTGATGACCATGATGCGTGGTTCCGACGAGCAGCGCCGCATGGTCCAGGACGCGGTGAACCGCTGGTGGTGGCCGTCGCTGATGATGTTCGGTCCGTCGGACACGGAGTCGGCGAACACCGAGCAGTCGATGCGGTGGCGGATCAAGCGGCACACCAATGACGAGTTGCGGCAGAGGTTCGTGGACATGACCGTCCCGCAGGCCGAGGCCCTGGGCGTCACCCTGCCGGACCCCGCGCTTCGTTGGAACCCTTCCCGGGGACACCACGACTTCGGCGAGATCGACTGGGCGGAGTTCTGGCGCGTGGTCGGTGGTAACGGCCCGTGCAGCAAGCAGCGGGTCGAGCACCGACGCAAGGCACACGAGGACGGCGCGTGGGTGCGCGAGGCGGCCGCCGCCTACGCCGCGCGGTCGTCGTCGGCGGAGGTGGTCGCATGACCTGGCCGCTGTGGGAGGTGTTCGTCCGCGGCAAGCGCGGCCTGAACCACGTGCACGTCGGTTCGCTGCACGCGCCGGACGCGGAGATGGCGCTGCGCAACGCGCGCGACCTGTACACGCGACGCAACGAGGGCGTGTCCATCTGGGTAGTCCCGGCGGCGGAGATCACCGCGTCCTCCCCCGACGAGAAGGACCCGTTCTTCGCACCGAGCGGCGACAAGGTGTACCGCCACCCGACGTTCTACGCGATTCCCGAGGACGTGCCGCACCTATGAGCTTCGACAACGCGTACGACGCCATCACGTCGGACAACGACGAGCACCACTGGGCCTTCGGCACCGGCTTCGACGACCCACTGTCCGGAGTGGATCGTGCGGTGCCGCCCGCAGTGTCCACAGAGGACCTGTCGACCTACTGCCTGATGCTGGCCGACGACGCGTTGATCCTGTCCCAGCGCCTGACCGAGTGGTGTTCCCGCGCACCGGAGCTGGAGGAGGACGTCGCACTGGCGAACATCGCGCTGGACCTGCTCGGCCAGGCCCGCCTACTCCTGACCCGCGCAGGCGAGGTAGAAGCGACCGGCCGCGACGAGGACACCCTGGCCTACCGACGCGACGAACACGAGTTCCGCAACGTCCGCCTGACAGAACTCGACTGCGGCCCAGGCCCAGGCGGCGACTTCGCCACCACGATCGCACGCCTACTGGTGTTCTCGACGTGGCGCCTGGCCGTGTTCCAACACCTGATGACATCCACTGACCCGGTCCTAGCCGCAATCGCCGCCAAGGGCGTGAAGGAACTGGCGTACCACCGCGACCACGCGGCCCAGTGGACACTGCGCTTGGCGGGCGGCACGGAGTACTCCCGCACCCGGATGATCGCCGGCCTCGACAAGGTGTGGCCCCTGGTGGCGGAACTGTTCACCCCGCACCAGATAGAACTCCGTCTGCCGGCGGTGGCGGTGAACCCGGCAGCCGTCCAGCCCGAAGTAGACGAGGTACTCGACCAGGTACTGACCGCAGCGGCGCTGGAAACCCCGACGGCAGAGCCGATGTCCCCGGTAGCCGGACGCTCCGGCCGAGACGGCGTCCACACGGAGGCGATGGGCTACCTGCTGGCGGAGATGCAGCACCTCCACCGCTCACTCCCAGGAGCGAAGTGGTGACCTCCACCCAAAACGCCGCCAACGGCCCCGGTACAACTGTGGGCGCCCCCCACCCGATCCCGGGGGGCGGCCCCGGTCCCATTCTACCGGCGGGCACCGACAATCCCGAGTTGTCGATCTTGTCTGTGGACAACCGGGGTGGCTGTGGACAACTCGACCGCCACCGAGGTGGGTCGGCCGGTGACCAACCTCGGCGTGCCGAGGTTGGCGAGGAGCATGCCCGGGTTGCGGTGGAGCGTGCCGGGGTTGGCGGAGAGGGTGCCGAAGTTGCCGGGAAGCGTGCCGGGGTGGCGGCAGAGCACGCTGGAGTTGCCGGGGAGCCTGCTGGGGTTGGCGGGGAGGGTGCTGGGGTTGCTGCGGAGCGTGTCGGGGTTGCCGGGGCGGTGGGCGGCTGCGTTGCGGATCGCGACTTGGGGGGACGGCGGGTCCTAGCCGCGCGGGCCGTTGCTGAGCAGGTGCTTGATCCCGAGCTGCGTGTGCTCACTCTCGCCGACCTGGGGGTGCTTCGCGACGTGCGTGAGGATGGCGACACCGTGGTCGTCACGATCACGCCTACGTACTCTGGTTGCCCGGCCCTCAACGAGATGCGGGTCGACCTGCGGCGCAAGCTCCACGACGCCGGCTACGAGCGCGTCGAGATCCGGACTGTGCTTGCGCCGGCGTGGACGACCGACTGGATCAGTGAGGACGGCCGTCGCAAGCTTGGTGAGCATGGCATTGCCCCACCGCAGCGTAAGGCCGGGCCGGTCATGCTCAACCTGGTCCCGCCCGCGTCGTGGGTCGTCTGCCCCCGCTGCGGTTCGCGGCGTACTACCGAGCTCTCCCGGTTCTCGTCCACCGCGTGTAAGGCGCTTCGCCGTTGCGAGGACTGTCGCGAGCCGTTTGAGCACGTCAAGGAGATCTGATGGTCCGTCCCGCCTTCCACGAGCTGCCGGTCGCCCGGGTCGACCGCCTCTGTGCGGACGCGGTCGCCGTCACCTTTGACGTGCCGCCGCACCTCGCGGACGAGTTCGCGTTTCGGCCCGGTCAGTACCTCACCCTCCGCCAGGAGGTGGACGGTGCTGAGGAACGTCGCTCCTATTCGATCTGCGCGCCTGCGGGTGCGCCGCCACGCATCGGTGTTCGGCGGGTCGAGGACGGGCTGTTCTCCGCCCGTATCGTTGACCGGCTCAAGCCTGGTGACACGCTTGAAGTCCTTGGCCCGCAAGGGAAGTTCACTCCGGATGGTAGCGGTCACCGCCACGCGTTCATTGTGGCGGGCTCCGGCATCACGCCGGCACTGTCCATCATCACCTCCTTACTGTCCGATGGGGACAATCACGTCACGCTTCTGTACGGTAATCGGCGCACCGACACTGTGATGTTCGCCGATGAGCTGGCCGATCTGAAGGATCGCTTCCCGCAGCGGTTTCAGCTCGTCCACGTCCTCTCTCGCGAACCGCGCGACGTCGAGTTGTTCTCTGGCCGCCTTGACGCCGACCGCATCGCCAAGCTGCTCGACGGCGTGGTGCCGACGTCCGATGTGGACCACTGGTGGCTCTGCGGTCCGTACGGCATGCTGCAGGACGCCGGCCGCGCCCTCGCCGCGCACGGCGTGTCGCGCGGCAGGATCCATCGCGAGCTGTTCTACGTCGACGAACCACCTCCTGAGCCCAAGCGGCCGGACGAGTCCACAGTGGAAGGTCCGGTCGCCCGCGTCACCGTGCTGCTCGACGGCCGCGAGACCACGCTCAACCTGCCGGCCGACACGCCGATCCTGGACGCCGCGCAACGCGTCCGCGCCGATCTGCCCTTTGCCTGCAAGGGCGGCGTGTGCGGCACCTGTCGTGCCAAGGTCACCTCCGGTGAGGTCGAGATGCGCCGCAACTACGCGCTCGAGGAGCACGAGGTCGGCGCCGGATTCGTGCTCACGTGCCAGGCCTTGCCGCTGTCCGCCGAGGTCACGGTCGATTACGACGCATAACTCTTGGCGCAACGTTCGCCAGGACGTCACGTGGCCGTTCTCCCGACGGCAGCGCGGGTTGCGACGGTCGGATCCGTGCGAGTCGCCATCGTCACTGAGAGCTTTCTGCCGCAGGTGAACGGCGTGACGAACTCGGTTCTCCGCGTCGTCGAGCACCTCGAGCGGCGAGGTCACGACGCCATGGTCGTGGCGCCGGGGCCGGGTCCGGACCGGTACCGGCACGCGGAGGTCCGCCGTGTCCGCGCGGTCGATCTGCCGGTCATCAGCTCCCTGCCGATCGGTGTGCCGTCGCCCAAGGTGCACGCCGCGTTGGCGGAGTTCGCCCCGGACGTCGTGCACCTCGCGTCGCCGTTCGTGCTCGGCGCCTCCGGTCTGCGGTCCGCGAGACGGCTCGGCGTGCCGACCGTGGCCGTCTACCAGACCGACGTGGCCGGGTTCGCCGCCGCGTACGGGCTCAAGCACGGCGCCCGCGCCGCCTGGCGGTGGATCCGCAAGCTGCACAGCAACGCCGACCGGACGCTCGCGCCCTCCCACGCCTCCGTCCGCGCGCTCACCGACCACGGTGTGCCGCGTGTGCACCGCTGGGCACGCGGCGTCGACACGTCGCTGTTCGCGCCGCACCGCGTCGACCCCGTGCTGAAGTCGATGCTCGCGCCGCGCGGCGAGCTGCTCGTCGGCTACGTCGGCCGGCTGGCGCCGGAGAAGCACGTGCACCGGCTCGCCGCCCTGAACGCGCTGCCCGGCGTACGCGTGGTCGTCGTCGGCGAGGGTCCGGAGGAGGAGGCCGTGCGCACGCTGCTGCCCGACGCGGCGTTCCTCGGCTTCCGCACCGGCCTCGAGCTGGCCACCGCGTACGCGTCCCTCGACGTGTTCGTCCACCCAGGACCGTTCGAGACGTTCTGCCAGGCGGCGCAGGAGGCCCTCGCCTCCGGGCTGCCGGTGCTCGCGCCGGCCGCGGGTGGCCCGCGGGACCTGGTGGAGCACGGCCGGACCGGTTACCTACTGGAGCCGTACGACGACGACCGGTTCGCGGTCGAACTGCGTACGTGCGTGGATCTGCTGCGTGTGCGCGAGACGCGGTGGCGGCTCGGCGCGGCGGCGCGGGAGTCCGTGCTGGGGCGGACCTGGCCGGCGGTGTGCGACGAGTTGCTGGGGCACTATGCGCAGGTGAGCGCCAGCGTGTTGGCCGCGTAGCGGGTGCCGTAGGGTTCGGGCATGTCACGTGCCGGGCTGGACAAGAACCGACGCGACGTGGCCGAGATGTTCGACGGCGTGGCCAAGGGCTACGACCGGACGAACTCGGTGATGACGCTCGGGTTCGACCGTCGGTGGCGCTGGTTGACCAGACGGGTGCTGGACGCCGCGCCGGGCGAGCGCGTGCTGGACCTGGCCGCGGGCACGGCTGTGTCGACGGCCGAATACGCCAAGTCCGGCGCGTGGTGTGTTGCTGCCGACTTCTCATTGGGCATGCTCCGCAGCGGCGCGCAGCGCGACGTGCCGAAGGTCGCGGCGGACGCGTTCCACCTGCCGTTCGCGTCCGACTCCTTCGACGCGGTGACGGTCTCGTTCGGGCTGCGCAACATGGACGACACCGTGGCCGCCCTGCGCGAGATGTGCCGCGTGGTGCGCCCGGGTGGGCGCCTTGTCGTCTGCGAGGTGTCGCAGCCGTCCTGGCGGCCGATCCGGTGGCTGCACCACAACGTCGTGCTGCGGTTGCTGCCGAAGATCACCCGGCCCTTCTCCTCGAACAAGGACGCGTACGCCTACCTGGCTGAGTCGATGAGGGACTGGCACGACCAGCGGGCCCTGGCCGTGTTGATAGCGGAGGCCGGCTGGGACGAGGTCGAGTGGCTGAACCTGACGATGGGTGTGGTTGCGCTGCATAGGGCGATTAAGCCAGCTCACTGACCCTCTTCGCAGTGCGGTGGACCGTACAAAACAGTGCGGTGTACCGCAGTGCGATTGTGCGGTGGACCGCACTGATCTAGGACCGAATCTGGCCTACTTCATCTCTACCTTCGCTGTTGGCAGCTACGACAACGAATGGATCAGAGATGACGAAGCAGACCAGCGTCACGCCCGAGGGCTACACCACTGTCGCGCCGTGGGTCGTCACCGACGACACGGGAGCGTTCCTTGACTTCGTGTCGCAGGTGTTCGGTGGTGAGGAGCTCGCGCGGGTGGCAACTGAGGACGGCTTGATCGGGCACGGCGAGATCCGGATCGGTGACACCGTCGTGCTGGCCTTTGACCGGCGCGCGGACTGGCCCCGGATGCCGAGTCTGCTGCGGGTGTTCGTGGCGGACGCGGACCAGGTGTTCGCCCAGGCCGTCGAGGCCGGCTGCCATGTGGTGACCGCGCTGGCCGACAGCGCCTTCGGGCAGCGCGGTGGGCGGGTCAGGGACCCGTTCGGCAACCTCTGGTGGGTGATCAGCCACGTTGAGGACGTGCCGGAGGACGTCATGTGGCAGCGGCTGCGGGATCCCGTGCACGCCGAGGCCATGCGGGTGGCTCAGGAGACGCTCGACGTGGAGCTCAGCGGTCGGCACGAGGGACGCAGCAGCGCACCCGTCCAACAGGAGAGCTGATCACTCCACTGTGGAGTGTCGGGTGGTCCTCGGGATGGACTGCCAGTCCGTGATCTGGCGGATCATCGCGATCTCCAGCACGGCGGCGACCAACTGTAGGACGGCAAGCACCGTGGTGATCATCGCGATGTCGAGGAGGACCTCCAGGGTCGGCTCGCCGTTGCGGACCGCGGCCAGCCACAGGCCGATCGCGACGCAGGCCATCGACGCGGCCCACCAGTAGCGGACGAGTGGCGCGCGGGGCAGCTCACGCGCGTGTGAAACCTCGGCCATGTGCGGACGCGACGTTCGCCACACGTCCTCGAGTACGACGAGGGGGAGGACCAGTACCAACCAGCCACCGACGACCCAGCCCGGGCTCAGCCGGTGCGGGACGGGGCACAGCCGTTCCGCGTTCGCCCGGCTTCGCCACGACCACGTCAGGAAGGTCACGCATGTCACGCCATAGGAGATCAACCACAGGAGGGCGATGTTGGCCGCCTTGTTGTCCGCGCTCACGTAGGCCGCCACCCCGACGCCCGGCTCGCCCGCGACGTAGTCCACCGCCACGAGGTAGCGGTGCCATGAGGTCCAGGTGCCGAGCGCGCCGGTTACGCAGGTCACGACCGTCATGGCGCACGTCACCACGGACACGTGGCGGATGGGTGCCAGTGCGACGGTACTCGGCATATCGGTCCCCAGGCGACGCGAGTTCGTGACAACCTGAAATCGCCTGTCAAGCGCTGTCCGTTTCGGATCAGCACGTGCAAGATAAAATGCAGGTGGTTCGTGAAGGTTTTCACAAGCGCGAGGAGCCGCAATGGGAACGCCCAGCCGACGCAAGCCGGCGGAGGACGCCGAGGTCATCGTGGTCGGCGCCGGACCGGCCGGGTCCACGGCGGCGACCTACCTCGCCCGTGCGGGCCTCGACGTGCTGTTGCTCGAGAAGAGCACGTTCCCGCGCGAGAAGGTGTGTGGTGACGGGCTCACCCCGCGTGGCGTCAAGCAGCTGATCGACCTCGGGGTGGACACCCGCGAGGAGGCCGGCTGGCTGCACAACAAGGGCCTGCGTGTGGTCGGCGGCGGCGTCACGCTCGAGCTGGACTGGCCGGACCTGGCGACGTTCCCGCCCTACGGCGTGGTGCGCCCCCGGCAGGACTTCGACGAGATGCTCGCCCGCACCGCGCAGCGGGCCGGGGCACGTCTGCTGGAGCAGACCAACGTCACCGGCGCGATCACCGACGAGCGGAACGGTCGCGTGGTCGGCGTCACGGCCAAGGTCGGGCCGCAGCGCCAGCCCGTCAGCTACCGCGCGCCGATCATCCTCGGGTGTGACGGCGTTTCGGCGCGGCTCGCGCTGTCGGTCGGCATCGACAAGCTCGAGAAGCGGCCGATGGGCGTCGCCGTGCGGCGGTACTACGCGTCGCCGCGCAGCAAGGACGACTACCTCGAGTCGCACCTCGAGCTGTGGGACCGGACGGACCCGGCGGAGCCGAAGCTGCTGCCCGGGTACGGCTGGATCTTCGGCATGGGCGACGGCACGGTGAACGTGGGGCTCGGGATCCTCTCGACGTCGAAGGCGTTCGGCAAGACCGACTACCGCACGCTGATGCGGTCGTGGCTCGACGGCACTCCCGAAGAATGGGGGTTCCGCGAGCACAACGCGATTGGCAAGATCGGCGGAGCGGCCCTGCCGATGGGCTTCAACCGCACGCCGCACTACTCGCGTGGGTTGCTCCTCGTCGGCGACGCGGGCGGCATGGTGAACCCGTTCAACGGAGAGGGGATCGGGTACGCGATGGAGTCGGCGAGGCTCGCCGCCGAGGTCGTGGTGCAGGCGCTGGCGCGTGCGGAAGGCCCCGCACGGGAGAAGGCCCTGCACGGGTACCCGATCGCGCTCAAGCAGGCGCTCGGCAGCTACTACCGGCTCGGCAACATCTTCAGCCGGCTCATCGGCAACCCGCTCGTCATGCGCACGGCCACAAAGTACGGCCTGCCGCGCGCGACGCTGATGAAGCTCGTGCTGAAGCTGCTCGCGGGGCTGTACGACCCGAAGGACGGCGACGCGTTCGACCGCATGATCACAGCGGCCACACGAATGGCCCCGAGCGTTTGAGGACCCTCTACCTGGCAAGGCATGGGGAGGCGTCCGGATCGCTCACGGACGCGGGACGCTCGCAGGCGCTACTGCTGGGTGAGCGGCTCGCGGAGGTGCCACTGACGGCGGTGTTCCACAGTCCGGTGAAACGGGCGGCGGAGACCGCGGCGCTGGTGTGCTCGGCGCTGAATGACGTGCCGGTCTCGGTGTCCCCGCTGGTCGGTGACTACCTGCCGTACGCGCCGTCCGCGGCCGAGCTGGCGCCGGAGTTCGCCTCGGTCGCGCTCGCGCATGTCGCGGACTACTCGACGCAGCAGCACGAAGCCGGGCCCGGCCTCGCGGACCGCGCGCTCGCCGAGTTCACCGCGCCGGTGCCGCGGTCGGACCTGATCATCACGCACAACCAGATCGTGTGCTGGTTCGTGCGTGCCGCGCTGGGCGCGCCCGCGGCCCGCTGGCTGGGCATCAACGCGGCCAACGCGGCACTCACGATCATCCAGTACCGGCAGGGCTGGCCACCGAACCTGGTGACGTTCAACGACCAGTCCCACCTACCACCCTCCCTGCGGTGGACGGGCGTGCCGGCGGAGCGCCGCGCCGGCTGGTGACGATTCGCGACAGCGGAGAGTCATCTACCATGACCGGTCGTGGTCAACCCATCAGGTGATCGGCGCGGTGCTCCCATGGTGATCTCCCTGCGGACGCTGCTGGAGTACGCGATCGACGCCGACTCGGGTCAGCAGCGTGCGTCGGGCAACGTGCGCTCCTTCGACGCGTTGTTCGAGCCGAGCGCGGTGGCCAGCATGGACCGGGAGCACGCGGGCGTCTACGCGTTCCTGCTGTTCCACCCCGTCGCGGACGCCGCGGTCGCCGAATACGTGGCCACGGGGGCGTTGAGCTCGGACAGCGGCCCGCGCATCCTGACGTTCTTCACCCTGGACGTCGAAGCCCGAGCACCGCTCGTCCTGCCCGCCACGGCCGGTTCCGACCTGGCTCGGTTTGATTTCGAGGACCATCCGGCCTATGCGATTCTGGGGAAACTGTTCGCGCCGAAACCACGGCCGGCCGTGCCGGGAATCCTGTTCATGGGTGGGTTGGACATCGACGAGGAATGCGTTTACGTGCCGCTGACCGACGCGGCCGACCTGGCCGCCGCGCGCACGCGCGTCGCCGCCGTGCTGGCGGTCGCGAACCGCGTGATCGGCGCGGCGGTCGAGCGGGACAAGTTCGCGAACAAGCTGGCGATCCGGCTGCGCGCCGCCGCGATCGCCTACGAGCGTTCCGGCCGCACCTCGGTGCGTGAGTTCCTGATCGGCGCCTTCCGGCTGGTCGTCCGGCACCGTGGGGACATCGTCACCGGCGTGAAAATGATGGGAATGGGGAAAGCCTGATGCCATTGCTCGAGTTCGCCGGCGAAACCCCGTCGGTGCTCGCGCTGCCGCTCGCCGAACAGTTCTTCCAGGAAATCTGCCTTGTCGGCCGGATGGGACCGCCGGGGACGGCGGTGCTCAACCCCTATCGCGGCGGACGGCTTTCGGTGATGCTCAAGTTCCTGCGGTCTCTCGAAATGGTTCGGGGCCTGCGGTTCAGCGCCGATTCCCGCGTCGCTTTCTGCCACCAGCCCGACTCGGGCCCGTCGTTCGGGTACACCGGCACGCCCGACGGCCCGCGACCGACCGAGGTGGCCCATTCCCTGCTCGCGTTCTGGGTGCTCCAGGCCGAGCCCGGCCCGACACCCCACCCGGCCATGGTGGCGGTCATCGCCAACCTCGCCAGGCACGGCTACGAGCACGCGTTCCACTACCTGTACGACCTCAACGAGTCCGGGTACCTGAGCCAGGAGAACCTGCACACCATCGCGCGGCTGCTCGTCAACGGTCGGGCGCTGACCAGCACGGACGAGGAGCTGGTGGCCAGGCTCACCGACGGGCGGTGCGGCCCGGAGGCGACCGACGCGGAATGGTTCCGCCAGACCCTGGACTGGCGGTGGCTGCTCGAACAGGACGTGACCGCCGCGGCCTTTCCCGAGCTGCTCGTCGAGCGTTCCTGGGCCGAGGTCGGGAAGCTGCGGGAGGCCCCGACCATCGACGAGTGGGCGGCGGGGATGTTCGGCGCGGTGAACGCGTTGCGGTCACTGGGTGCCCTCCTCGACGCGGGCCGGGCGACCAACGGGATCGCGGTCAACGCCGCGCGGGCACAACTCGCGGAGCTCTCCGCAGACCTGGACACGGCGTGGATCAGTCGGGCCGAGGGCATCGGCCTGGTGTCCATCGTCGGCACCGTCATACTCGCCGACAACGCCCCGCAGGCGCAGGCCGGCGACGAGTGGCGGCAGCGGGTGCACGCCGAGCGGTCGATCGTGCCCAGGGCGGTGTTCGACGGCATGCTCGGTGAGGACACCGAGTGGTCACGCGACGACTGGTTCCACCTTTCGTGGCGCACGATCGTGCCCTGGGCCGCCTACCACCGTCCCGGTGAGTCGCTCACGCACCGGCGCGGCAGCTACGACGGCATCGTCGCGGGCAGCCTCTACCCGGAGACGCCCCGGGACGAGCTGACGACGGCCATGCACAAGGCCGCCGCCGACTTCACGCGCCACCGGTACGCGGAGGCGATCGAGCGGCTGCGGCCGTACGAGAAGCTGTTCCCGTACGCCGCCCCGCTCCACGCGATGCTCGCCGTCAACCTCGACAACTCCGGCGCGCACGGCGAGGCCCTCGACGTCATGCTCCCCGCCCTGGCGCTCGACCCGACGCAACCGATCGCGTGGACGACCGGCGCGCGGGTCGCCTACACGAACGGGTGTGAGCCCGACGCGCAGGTATTGGAAGCCTTCGGCACGCTGCTGGCGCGGGAACCCGGTTAGCTCAGGCGCTCCAGCACCATCGCCATGCCCTGGCCGCCGCCCACGCACATCGTCTCCAGGCCGAACTGCTTGTCGTGGTACTGCAAGGAGTTGATGAGCGTCGTGGCGATGCGGGCGCCGGTCATGCCGAACGGGTGGCCGACGGCGATCGCGCCGCCGTTGACGTTCAGGCGGTCGATGTCGATGCCGAGGTCCCGATAGGACGGGATGACCTGTGCGGCGAACGCCTCGTTGATCTCCACCAGGTCGATGTCGCCGATGGACATCCCGGCACGAGCCAGCGCCCGCTTCGACGCCTCCATCGGGCCCAGCCCCATGATCTCCGGCGACAGCCCGGAGACACCCGTCGACACGATGCGGGCGAGCGGGGTGAGACCCAGCGACTTCGCCTTCGTGTCGGACATGACCACCAGGGCGGCCGCGCCGTCGTTGAGGGGGCAGCAGTTGCCGGCGGTCACCCGGCCGTCCGGGCGGAAGACGGGCTGGAGCTGCGAGGTCTTCTCGTACGTGACGCCGGGCCGGGGGCCGTCGTCGGTGTCAACCACGCGGCCGTCCGGCAGCGTCACCGGAACGATCTCGCGTGCCCAGAAGCCGTCCTTGATGGCCTGCTCGGCGAGGTTCTGCGACCGCACGCCGAACTCGTCCATCTCCTCGCGGGTCACGCCCTTGGCCAGGGCGAGGTTCTCCGCGGTCTGGCCCATCGCGATGTAGACGTCGGGCACCGTGTCGTCGCCGCGCGGGTCGTGCCACTCGCCGGCGCCCGCGGCGGCCACCGACGCCGTCCTGGCTTCCGCGTCGGCGAAGAGCGGGTTGTGCGTGTCCGGCCAGCTGTCCGCGCTGCCCTTGGCGTAGCGGGACACCGTCTCGACGCCGGCGCTGACGAACACGTCGCCCTCGCCGGCCTTGATCGCGTGGAACGCCATCCGCGTGGTCTGCAGGCTGGACGCGCAGTACCTGGTCACCGTGCAGCCGGGCAGGTGGTCGTACCCGAGCAGGACCGCGACCACCCGGCCCATGTTGAACCCGGCCTCGCCGCCGGGCAGGCCGCAGCCGAGCATCAGGTCGTCGATCTCGGTCGGGTCCAGTGCCGGGACCTTGTCCAGCGCGGCGCGCACCATCTGCGCGGCCAGGTCGTCCGGCCGGACGTCGATCAGGGAACCCTTGCCGGCCCGCCCGATGGGCGAGCGGACCGCGGACACGATGACCGCCTCTGGCATGCCAACTCCTCTGTCAGACACCTGACCAGGAGGCTACGCGGACCGAGCGCATGGCTGCACACAATGGAGCGAGCAACACATTGGCGGCGAACTCGTATCCCTTGCCGTTCGGGTGGAAGCGGTCCGCGCTGAACAGCTCGTGGGGGCGGGCGTGGAACTCCGGCGACAGCAGCGCCGCGATCGACACCGCCCGCACGCCGAGCTGGTCGAGCACCCGGCGCTGCGCCCGCGCGAGCGACAGCGAGTACCGGCTCGCGATCGTCCGCAGCGGCTGCGGGATCGGCTGGATGATGCCGAGGTCGGGGCACGTGCCGACGACCACCGTCGCGCCCGCGTTGGCCAGCCGCGTGGTCTGGCGCCCGAGCAGCGTGGCCGACATGCCGATGCTGGTCCTGGTCGTCACGTCGTTGCCGCCGATGATCACCAGCGCCAGGTCCGGCGGGTCGATCAGCGCACGGTCGACCTGCGCCTCCAGGTCGGTGGTGCGGGAGCCGCTGATCGCGTGCGTGACCAGCCGCACCGGGCGGTCGAGCTCGTCGGCCAGCCCACGGGCGAGGCGCACGGCCGGTAACTGGTCCGGTAACTCCGCGCCAAGCCCGGCGGCGAGTGAATCACCCAGGACGGCAAATGACAGAGAGTCACCGCGAGAGGGGGGAAACGGACCCGATCCGTCCGGAAAGTACAGACCGTCCGCGTTCAGCGGGAGATCCCTCGGTAGCCCGATGATCGTTCGGGCACGCCGGGATTGCCCGGTGAGCAGGCCATATGCCGCTCCGGACAGTCCGCCGACCGAGCCGGCGGCGAAGATGAGCGCCTTGAACGCGCGGGCTCCAGTCATCGCCGTCCTCCCCATCCCGATTGTCGCAGCCGGTAGTCACGTCCGTGTGAAGATGGCCGACTCGTTATCGAGTTTGTCGTGAGTCGGTCGCAGGCGACTCGAACAGGACTCGAATCTGTTAGGTGAACTGGCCGCCCGGTGGTAATAGCGGCTGGTTACGCTCGCGCAGGGAGCGGAGAGGAGCGCAAGGGTGGAGTACGTCGAGCATGTGACCGACCTCGTGGGCAACACCCCACTGGTCAAGCTGAACGCGCTGGCCGAGGGGGTGGCCGCGACCGTGCTCGCGAAGGTCGAGTACTTCAACCCCGGCGGCAGCGTCAAGGACCGCATCGCGCTGCGGATGGTCGAGGCCGCCGAGGCCTCCGGCGAGCTGAAGCCGGGCGGCACGATCGTCGAGCCGACCTCGGGCAACACCGGCGTCGGCCTCGCCATGGTCGCGCAGCGCAAGGGCTACCGGTGCGTGTTCGTGTGCCCGGACAAGGTCTCCGAGGACAAGCGGAACACGCTCAAGGCCTACGGCGCCGAGGTCGTGGTGTGCCCGACCGCCGTCGCGCCGGAGCACCCGGACTCCTACTACAACGTCTCCGACCGGCTCGTCCGCGAGATCGAGGGCGCGTGGAAGCCGGACCAGTACTCCAACCCCGAGAACCCGGAGAGCCACTACCTGGGCACCGGCCCCGAGATCTGGCGGCAGACCGAGGGCAGGGTCACGCACTTCGTCGCGGGCGTCGGCACCGGCGGCACGATCTCCGGCACCGGCCGCTACCTCAAGGAGGTGTCGGAGGGCCGGGTGCGGATCGTCGGCGCCGATCCGGAGGGCTCGGTGTACTCGGGCGGCACCGGCCGGCCGTATCTGGTCGAGGGCGTCGGCGAGGACTTCTGGCCGGCCGCGTACGACCGGAACATCGCCGACGAGATCATCGCCGTCTCCGACGCCGAGTCGTTCCAGGTCACGCGGCGGCTGGCCCGTGAGGAGGGCCTGCTGGTCGGCGGCTCGTGCGGGATGGCGGCGGCGGCCGCGATCCGGCTGGCCAAGCGGCTCGGCCCGGACGACGTGGTGGTCGTGCTGCTGCCCGACGGCGGCCGCGGCTACCTGTCGAAGGTGTTCAACGACGACTGGATGGCCTCCTACGGCTTCCTGCCGCCCGAGCACTCCGGCGCGACGGTCGGTGACGTGCTGCGTCGCAAGGGCACCGGCGGCGCCATGCCCGACCTCGTGCACGCCCACCCGAACGAGACGGTCGCGGACGCGGTCACGATCCTGCGTGAGTTCGGCGTGTCCCAGATGCCGGTCGTCAACGCGGAGCCGCCGGTGATGGCCGCGGAGGTCGTCGGCGCGGTCAACGAGCGGGACCTGCTGGAGGCCCTGTTCACCGGCAAGGCCGCGCTGGCGGACCGGCTGGAGGGCCACATGTCACCCCCGCTGCCCACCATCGGCGCAGGTGAGCAGGTCACGGTGGCCATGTCGGCCCTGTCGTCGGCGGACGGTGCGCTGGTGCTGCTGGACGGCAAGCCGGCCGGCGTGGTGACCCGGCAGGACCTCCTGGGCTTCCTCGCCGGGCGCTAATCGTTCACGTCACCTCGGGTGTTACAGGCAACGGGGCACGTAATGGACTAGCGTTGGGTCGCACATAAGTTGACGGATTAGTTTGTAAGGGGTTGTAGCCCGATGAGTGCTCCGCAGCCGCCGAACCAACCGTGGCAGGGCGGCCAGCCACCGCAGCAGGGGGAGGGTGAGAACCAGAACCCTGCTCTGACGAACGCGGGCCCGACACAGGCGATCCAGCCGGGCCAGCCGGTGCCGCCACCCGGCGGCCAGACCGGCGCTGACGGTGTGGAGCGCACGCAGGCGATCCAACCCGGTCAGCGCCCCCCTGCCGCCGGTGACGACTCGGGCGCCACGCAGGTCGTGCCCCCGGGCTCGTTCGGCCAGCAGCCGCCCCAGCACGGCCAGGACGCCGGCGCGACGCAGATGGTGCCGCCCGGGTCGCTGCCTCCCCAGCAGCCGCCGTACGCGCCGCCCGGTGGCGATCCGAACTCGCCTCCCGGTGGGTTCCCGGGGCAGCAGGGTTACGGGCAGCAGGGCTTCCCCGGGCAGCAGCCCCCGCCCGGCGGGTTCGGCCAGCAGCCGCCGGGGTTCGGCCAGCAGCAGGGTTTCCCGGGGCAGCAGCCGCCGCCCGGGTTCCCGCCGCCCGGTGGCGGGTTCGCCCAGCAGCCGGGCCTCGGCCAGGGGCCGAGCTTCGGTGGTCAGGGCCAGAACACGCAGATGATCGCCTGGGGTCTCGCGGGCCTGGCGGCCATCCTGGGCCTGATCGTCGCGATAATCGCGCTCACCGACTTCGGTGACATCGGTGACTACGCCGACTACATCGAGGGCGTTCCCGACTCGGTTCTGGACCAGGCCGGCGCCCCCTCGGCCGGCACGCTGTACCTGTGGACGATCATCGCGCTCGTCGGTGGCCTCGGCGCCATCGGCGCCGGTGTGACGATCTTCCTCAAGAACAAGCTCGCCGGATACATCACGGCCGGTGCCGGCGCGCTGCTGCTCATCGGCGGTATCGGTGGACTCATCGCCCTCCCCGAGGACGGGACCGAGGGCATCCAGACGCCGGTGTGGGCACTCATCGCGGGCGTCCTCGTCGGCGCGATCGGTGCGCTCGCGTTCATCCCGCAGACCCAGAAGTTCCTGGGTGGCGGGTCCGTGCTGGGCGGCCCCGGTGGTGGCTTCGGCGGACCGCCGTCCGGTGGGTTCGGGCAGCCTCCGCAGCAGCAGGGTTTCGGTCAGCCGCAGCAAGGTTTCGGTCAGCCGCCCCAGCAGGGTTTCGGCCAGCAGCCCCCGCAGCAGGGCTTCGGCCAGCCGCCCCAGCAGGGCGGGCCGCCGCAGCAGTGGTGACGGTCTGAGAAGCGCCGGTGGGCAGTAGCCCGCCGGCGTTCTTCTTTGTCCAAAAGCGCCTCTCCGGGAGGGCCCGGGCTGTTTAGATGGGCGCCTGAGTTCGGGGAGGGACTTTGAGCTATCCGCAGCAGCAGAACTGGCAGGGCTACCCGCAGCAGGGTTTTGACGCGCCGCGGCAGGGCAGCCCGGCGCTCGCGATCATCTCGGCCATCGTGGGGCTCGGCATCGCCGGCGCACTGACCTTGCAGACCCTCGAGCTGCTGGACACCATCGGCGAGCTGCGGGGCGAGATGCCCGCCGGTTGGACGGCGATGATCGTCTCGCACTTCGTCGTCGCCGGGATCGCGCTCATCGGGGCGGTGCTCGTGTTCGCGCGGCTCGTCGCCGGCGCGTTCCTCCTGATGACCAGTGCCGTGCTCGCCATCGCCGCGATACTCACGGCGCCGATCGTCGCCGACGGCGTCGCGGTCTCGATGGTCGACTCGTACCAGGACTACGTCACGCTGGGGCTCAAGGAGCTGTACTTCCACCAGCTGTTCGAGTTCGAGTTCGACAACACCCAGGCGACGCTGCGGTTCGCCGCGCTGGCGCTCGGCGTCATCCTGCTGATCATCGCGGTGCTGCCGCCGTCACTCAACTGGCTGAGGCGACCCCGCAAGGACGGCTACAGCGCGCAGCAAGCCGGTTGGTAGCTATTCCCCTTTCGGGCTCGAGTCCCACATGCTGGGCGTGCGACCGGGAAGCCGTAACCTGTGGACATGGCAGAGGACACGAGTCGATGGGGATTCGAAACGCGTGCTATTCACGCAGGTCAGAGGCCTGACCCGCGTACCGGCTCGGTCATCGTCCCGATCTACGCCACCTCCACGTTCGCGCAGGACGGGGTCGGTGGCGTGCGTGAGGGCGGGTACGAGTACTCACGCACCGCGAACCCCACCCGCACGGCACTCGAGGAGGCGCTGGCCTCGCTCGAGGGTGGCCGGCACGCGACCGCGTACGCGTCCGGCATGGCCGCCGCGGACATCGCGCTGCGGTCCATGACCCGCCCGGGCGACCACGTGATCCTCGGCGGCGACGCCTACGGCGGCACGTTCCGCCTGCTCGACAAGGTCCTCAAGCTCTGGGGTGTCGAGTACACGACCGTCGACCTGGCCGACGTCGACGCCGCCCGCGCCGCGCTGCGGCCCAACACCAAGGTCATCTGGACCGAGACGCCGACCAACCCGCTGCTGGGCATCGCCGACATCGCCGCGCTCGCCCACGTGGCGGCCGCGGCCGGCGCGCGGCTGGTCGTGGACAACACGTTCGCCACCCCGTACCTGCAGTCGCCGCTCGGCCTCGGCGCGGACGTCGTGCTGCACTCCACCACCAAGTACCTCGGCGGCCACTCCGACGTCGTCGGCGGCGCCCTGATCACCTCCGACGACGAGCTGCACGAGCAGTTCGGCTTCCTGCGCAACGCCGTCGGCGCCGTGCCCGGGCCGTTCGACGCCTGGCTGACGCTGCGGGGCGCGAAGACCCTCGCGCTGCGGATGGAGCGGCACAGCGACAACGCGGAGCGGGTCGTCGAGGCGCTCGTCGGACACCCGAAGGTCACGAAGGTCTACTACCCGGGTCTGGCCGACCACCCCGGGCACGAGATCGCAGCCAAGCAGATGCGCCGGTTCGGCGGCATGGTGTCGTTCGCGGTGGCCGGCGGCGAGCAGGCGGCGCTGGACGTCGCGGCCCGCACGAGGCTGTTCATCCTGGGCGAGTCACTCGGCGGCGTCGAGTCGCTGATCGAGCACCCGGGCAAGATGACCCACGCCAGCACCACCGGCTCCCCACTCCAGGTCTCCGGCGACGTCCTGCGCCTGTCGGTCGGGATCGAGGACGGCACCGACCTGGTCCAGGACCTCCTCCAGGCCCTCGGCTGACCTGCCCTGAAGGACCCCTTCAGGACGTTCAACGTCTCGAAGGGGTCCTTCAGGGCAGGTCGGGCCGCGTCGGGATCGGGACATGCCCCGACGCCTTCCCGCGAACCCGGGTATTGTCGTTTCCAACACAGATTTCACCTGGACGCAGGAGACGAGCATGGCGGTCGGGGCACGGATCGCGAGTGTGCTTCCGCTGGCGGGAGCGACACTGGCCGCCGTGGCATTGGGCGGGGTCGCGGTGTTCAGCGTTCAGCAGGCGGGTTGCGCGGATCCCGGGCGGTACGTGCAGCGGGACGGTGAGGTCGAGCTGGTGGGCAGTTGCGTGGATCCCGAGCAGCTGCCGCAGGCTCCGGCCACGCCCGACGAGGGCGGCAAGATCGCCCCCGCGATCAACGAACAGGCGCCGTAGTTCGGGTGTACCGAAAAGGCGCGCCCGGGCCGTGACCCGAAGCGCGCCTTCCGTGTTTGCTCCTACAGGTTGCCCCGCCGTTCCTGTTCGCGCTCGATGGCCTCGAACAGGGCTTTGAAGTTGCCCTTGCCGAAGCCCAGGGAGCCGTGGCGTTCGATCAGTTCGTAGAACACGGTCGGACGGTCGCCGATCGGCTTGGTGAAGATCTGCAGTAGGTAGCCGTCCTCGTCGCGGTCCACGAGGATTCGGTGTTCCTTCAGGGTTTCGATCGGGACGCGGACGTTTCCGATGCGGGCCCGCAGTTCCGGGTCGTCGTAGTAGGACTCGGGGGTGTCCAGGAACTCGACGCCGGCGTCGCGCATGGCCGTGACGGTGGCGACGATGTCGTTGGTGGCTAACGCGATGTGCTGGCAGCCGGCGCCGTCGTAGAACTCCAGGTACTCGTCGATCTGGGACTTGCGCTTGGCGATCGCGGGTTCGTTGAGCGGGAACTTGACCCGGTGGTTGCCGTTGGAGACCACCTTGGACATCAGGGCCGAATAGTCCGTGGCGATGTCGTCGCCGATGAACTCGGCCATGTTCACGAAGCCCATGACGCGGTTGTAGAACTCGACCCAGTAGTCCATCCTGCCGAGCTCGACATTGCCGACGCAGTGGTCGACGGCCTGGAAGAGGCGCTTGCGCGCCGGGATCGTGGACTCCTTGGCGACATAACCGGGCAGGTAGGGCCCGCTGTAGCGCGAACGGTCGACGAGCGTGTGCCTGGTCTCCCCGTAGGCCGCGATCGCCGCACGCCGGATGGTGCCGTGCTCGTCGGACACATCGTGCGGCTCCTCGACTATGGTCGCGCCCTGCGCACGGGCGTGCCGGACACACTGGTCGACGTCGGCCACCTCCAGCGCCAGGTCGACGACACCGTCGCCGTGCTTGCGGTGGTGGTCGTGCAGAGGGCTGGCCGGCGCGACACCACCGTTGATCACGAACCGCGCGGACCCGGACTTCAACACGAACGACTTGTGGTCCCGGTTCCCGGTCTCCGGCCCGGAGTAGGCGACGAGCCGCATCCCGAAAGCCACCTGGTAGAACCACGCGGTCTGCGTGGCGTTCCCGACCACGAACACGACCGCGTCCATGGCCTTCACCGGGAAGGGATCCTTCGACGAGTCGTAGTCGACCAACCCGACGAGCTGGCGCAACTGGTCGAAGCTGACATCGTCGAGCTGACGATCCTGGCCGAGTGTGCCGGTCATGACGCCCTCCCTCTCTGCACGTGCGGCGATAACCGCAGGATCCGTCGATCAGGGCAGCATGCGCAACACTCGGTGTTTTTGCTGGACAAGCTGTTCAGTGAGAAGGGAGATTGAGCAGACAGATTGAGCAGGATGCGCAGGAAGGCAGAGCACGTGGAGATAGATCAACTGGACGCCAGGCTCCTGCTGCTGCTCACCGACGAACCCAGGCTGGGCATCCTGGAGTGCTCACGAAGACTGGGCGTGGCCCGAGGAACCGTCCAGGCCCGCATGGACCGCTTGGAGCAGAAGGGGTTGCTGAAGGGCTTCCCCCCGGACCTGGACCTGGCCGCAATGGGCTACGGCCTGACAGCCTTCGCCGTACTGGAAATCTCGCAGGGCAAACGCGCCGAAGTGGCAGAGCGCCTGTCCGCCATAGACGAGGTCTGCGAAGTCCACGCCACGACAGGCGAGGGCGACCTACTGGTCCGCATGGTGGCCAAATCGAACGCGGACCTACAACGGGTCATCGACAAGGTGGTCGACGTCCAGTGGGTGAGCCGCACCTCGACATCGATAGCGCTCTCAACGCCGGTCGCGCCCAGAGTGCGCCCACTGTTGGAAAAAGTGGCCGAGGGTTGAAACCGGCCATGACCAACCCGACCAGCTGGCCCACTCTCACCACAAGCCGGCCATGACCAACCCGACCAATCGACCAACCCACGCCAAAAGCCGGCCATGACCAAGCCACGCCAAACTGACCAACCCACGCCTAAAGGAGGCAGGGGCTCCAGCCGGCCAAGCCCCGACTCAAGCCCCTTGCCAATCCATGCCCTCTCCGCACCCCGGCCCCCGGCCGGCGGTCCCCGGAAACATCAGCCAGCGTACGGAACAGCCTTGATGAGCGTCACCTTCTGAGTAGACCCATTGGGCAGCTCGTAAGACCGAGTCTCCCCCTCCTTGGCACCAAGCAGAGCCTTGCCCAGCGGAGACTCGGGCGAGTAGACCTCCAACTCACCCTCAGCCCCCTCCTCCCGAGTAGCGAGAAGGAACTTCTCGTCCTCGTCATCGCCCTCGTACCGGATAGTGAGCACGGTCCCAGGCGCGGCGAGCCCGTCATTCTCCGGCGCCTCACCAACCTTGGCGCTCCGCAGCAACTCCTGCAGGTGGCGGATCCGCGCCTCTTTCTGCCCCTGCTCCTCACGGGCCGCGTGGTAGCCCCCGTTCTCCTTGAGGTCTCCCTCTTCGCGGCTCGTGTTGATCTTCGCGGCGATTACCGGGCGATTCGCGATCAGCTCGTCCAGCTCCTGCTTGAGCCGACCGTAGGCCTCCTGGGTCAGCCAGGTCACCTGGGTGTCGCTCACGGTCACCAACTCCTCGTCAATACTTCCGGATCCCGGGGATTCGGGGCGGTAGTTTCCGGGCGGGCGGCGGACACCCGGAACGGAAAAACACGGCCCGCAAGGGGCCGTGCAGGTACGTCAGGATATCACGGATGCAAGACGCGGCTTGTCCGTTTTGTCCGATTGACCGGAGGGTGGCGGTCTAGTTCACCCTGTTGGCGGCATGTGCGTGGACAGATACGCCGGTACCTGATAGGAGCACCCGAACACATCGGCGGTGACCGGTTCGCCGCTGCTCGTGATGACTGTCGTCATCGTGATGGCGCCCTGCGCAGGTGGGACGTACACCTCCTTGCGGCCTCCCTCACTGCCGTCCAGCACCCGTGCCCGCACGATGCACACCGCGGGCCGCTCGGGCGTGTCCCTGGTGACCTCGAACGTCATCTTCATCTGGTTGTCCGGCAGGTTGGCGAAGCTCGTCGTCTGGGTCTCGATGGGCGCGGAGCCGAAGTTGACATACCCGATCCACGCCACGACCCCGCTCACGACCAGCGCGATCGCGCCGACCACCCAGTAAGTACGTCTGCTGGCCCGCTTCGGTTTGGTCCCGTAGCGGTCCTCCAGCAACGTCCCACTGGGGGCGGTCATGCTTGGGGCCTCCACAAAAATGTCTCACCCAGCGGGAACAATGCACCCCACCGGAATGGTTCGTATGTCCGAGCCGAGTATCCGCTCACCATGGTGGGCGGCCGCCGCCGGGGGATGTCCAGGGAGGAACGCGAAGGTCATGGGCGAGAAGCTGCGACTGATGACGGTGCACGCGCATCCGGACGACGAGTCCAGCAAGGGTGCCGCGACGTTGGTCAAGTACGGCGCCGAGGGACACGAGACCATGGTCGTGACCTGCACGGGTGGCGAGCGGGGGTCCATCCTCAACCCGGCCATGGAGCGGCCGGACGTGCTCGAGAACATGCCCGAGTACCGCCGCAAGGAGATGGCGCGCGCGGCCGAGATCCTGGGTGTCGAGCACCGCTGGCTCGGCTTCGTCGACTCCGGCCTGCCGGAGGGCGACCCGCTGCCGCCGCTGCCCGACGGCTGCTTCGCGCTGGTGCCGCTCGAGGAGTCCGTCCCGCCGCTGGTCAGGCTCATGCGTGAGTTCAAGCCGCACGTGGTCATCACCTACGACGAGAACGGCGGCTACCCGCACCCCGACCACATCCGCTGCCACGAGGTGTCGGTGGCGGCGTTCGACGCGGCCGGCGACCCCGACCTGTACCCGGAGGCCGGCGAGCCGTGGCTGCCGCTGAAGCTTTACTACTCGCACGGGTTCTCCCGCAAGCGCATGCAGGCCATCCACGACGCGCTGCTGACCCGCGGCCTGGAGTCCCCGTACCAGGAGTGGCTGGACAAGTGGGACACGGAGCGGGGCGATGTCGCCGACCGGGTGACGACCCGTGTCGAGTGTGGGGAATACTTCGAGAAGAGGGACGCCGCGCTGCTCGCGCACGCGACGCAGATCGACCCGAACAGCCGCTGGTTCTTCGTCCCGCTGGAGATCCAGCGGGAGGTCTGGCCGTACGAGGAGTACGAGCTGGTGCGGTCCCTGGTCGACACGACGCTGCCCGAGGACGACCTGTTCTCGGGGATTAGGGAGAAGGTCAACGCATGAGTTCCGGTTCCGGCCCGCTGTTCCTGGGGCCGGACGTGGCCGGCTGGCAGGCGTACGCGGCCCAGCCCACCCAGCCCTCCCAGCCCTCCCCGTCCGACGACAAGGGCGGGCAGGGCGCGGACTTCGGCAAGTCGTCGCCGGTCGGCCTGCTCGTGCTGCTGCTGTTCTTCATCGCGGTCGCGTTCCTGGTCCGGTCGATGACCAAGCACCTGAAGCGGGTGCCGGCGTCGTTCGACCCGCCCGCGGAGGAGGAGTCCCCTCCCGAGGAGAAGCCGTCCGACGACGCGAAGTCGGCGGACGAGTCCGCCGACAAGAAGTAGCTACTCGGTCATCCCGGCCTCGTAGGCGGTGATGGCTGCCTGGACGCGGTTCTGCACGTCCAGGCCACGCAGGATCGACGACAGGTGCGCCTTGACCGTCCCCTCGGCCAGGTGCAGCTCCCGGGCGATCTCCTGGTTGGACAGACCCCGCCCCACGAGCGCGAGCACGTCCCGCTCGCGTGGCGTGAGCCCCTCGACCTTGCGGCGGGCGGCGGCCGGGCGGCTCAGCCCACCCGTCCGCAGCCCGGCGATGACCCGGTGCGCGACGCGGGGGGACAGGTAGGCGGCCCCGTCCGCGACGGCCCGGACGGCGATGAGCAGCTCGCGCGGGTCGGCGGCCTTGAGCAGGAACCCGCTCGCGCCGTCGGCCAGCGCCCTGGCGACGTACTCGTCCTCGTCGAACGTCGTCAGCATCACGACCGGCGCGACGTCCCGCAGCTCGGCGGCCGCGGCGAGCCCGTCGAGCCGGGGCATGCGGATGTCCATGAGCACGACGTCCGGCTGGTGGGCGTGGGTGAGCTCGACGGCCTCGCGCCCGTCACCGGCCTCGGCGACCACGGTGATGCCCGGGTCGGTGGCGAGGACCGCCTTGAGGCCGGCCCGGATCATGGCCTCGTCGTCGGCCAGCAGCACGCGGATCATGCGACGGGCACCTGCGCGGTCAGCTCGAACCGGCCGTGGGTGAACGTGGTCTCCAGGTGGCCGCCGAGCAGCCGCAGCCGCTCCTGAAGTCCGACGAGCCCGCTGCCGGTGGTGCGCGGCTCGGTCGCCGGGTTCGTGATCTGGACCGCGACCCCGTGGCCGGTCACCGTGAGCGTCACCGTCACCGGCGCGCCCGGTGCGTGCCGGGCGGCGTTGGTGAGCGCCTCGCGGACCACCCGCCGCACGGCCTGGTCCACCAGCTCCGGCATGGGCGCGTCGCCGTCGAGGGTGACCGTCATGCCGGCGTCCCGGGCCCGGGTGACGATCTCGCCGACCGGAGGGACGTCGTCGCGGTCACGCAGCATCTCCAGCGCCTGCCGCAGCCGGTCGGTCGCGGCCACGGCCGAGGCACGCATCTCCCCGGCCGCCCGCTGGTGCTCCTGCTGGAGCTCGGGTGACAGCTCGAGCGCGCCGGCCCGCAGCGCGATGAGGGCCAGCTCGTGCCCGAGTGAGTCGTGCAGCTCGGCGGCGAGCCGGCCGCGCTCGTGCAGCCGGGCCCGCTCGGCGACGTGCTCCTGCTCACGTTCCAGCTGCTCGGCCCGGGCCCGCTCGGCTTCGACGAGGAGCGCCTGCTGCCGCCGGTACCGCCCGGCCAGCCAGGGCAGCACCACGCTGACGACCAGGATGAACAGCGCCGACGTGACTTCGGTGGCGTCCACCACCGCGACGGCCCCGCACCCCGCGACCCCCACGCCGACGAGGACCTGCCAGCCGAAGCGGCCCGTGGCGTGCCGCCCATGCAGGTAGGACAGGACCGCGAGCAGGAGGTACGCGCCCACCCGCCACACCGGCATGCTGTCGTCGATGCCCAACCCGCCGGCCATTCCGAGAACGGCCAGCACCCCGAGACTCACGCGACCGACCTTAACCGGACGACCCTGGCCACGAGGACCGCGAGCCCCGCTCCCGCCGCGACGGCGACGGTGACGGTCAGCGGCAGCGCGAAGTAGAACAGCTGCGCCCACAGCACGGTCCGTCCGGCGCTGATGACCGACACGACCTGCGGATAGCAGGCGAACAGCAACACCGGGAGCGCCACGACCACCAGCCGCAGCGCGGTCCACCACCAGCGACGTCCGGACCGGCGGACCGCCCAGCGCCGCGCACGCACGACGCCCAGCACACCCAGCGCCGCGGCGACCAGCGCGACCGCGGCCAGGACCCACTCGATCAGCTGCCGCGAACCGTCGGGAGATTGCGGGGTCTCGCCCCTCGTCAACGCCACCAGGCCGGTGAGGATCGCGCCCGTGTCGTCGGCCATGCCGGCGCCGTTGGTCATCACCGCGTAGCCGTAGCCCGTCTTCGGGTCGATTGCCTGGATCGCGTTGTACGTCCACAGGTTGCCGCTGTGCACGAGCAGGCCGTTGTCGTCGGGAGCCCAGCCCATCCCGTACGAACCCACCGTGGACGGTTCGTGCATCGTGCGCAGCATCTGCGGCGGGAACGGTCCGTTGCCCGTCTGCGCGATCAGCCACCGGCCCATGTCCCGTGCCGTCGTCACCACCGCGCCCGCGCCGTTCACCGCCGGGCCGTCGGACAGCTCCGGCCGGGAGAACCACCTGCCGAACAGCGAGTTGTAGCCGTCGGCCGCCCAGCCGCCCACCGAGCTGTCCCGCATCCCCAGCGGCTCGAACACCGCCGTCCGCACGTACTCGTCGAACGGCCGGCCGGACACCACCTCCACCAGCCGCGCCGCGACGTCGTAGTTCACGGCGGAGTACGCCCACGACGTGCCCGGCGGCGCCACCGGCTCAACAGGGGGGAGCGAGGACACGTACTCCGCCAGCGTTCGCGTCGACGCCAGCCGTCCGATGTCGACCGAGCTGTCCGACAGGCCCGACGTCTGGTTCAGCAGCTGCCGCACCGTGATGTCGCGGGGGAACGGCAGCCACCTCGAGACCGGCGCGTCCAGCGGGATGCCCAGCGTGAGCACCGCCGCCGCCGTGAACGACTTGCTCACCGACGCCACCCGCATCGGGGTGTCCGCCGTGACCGGGTTGCCGCGCGAGTCGTGGCCGGCGCCGGTCGCGTGCACGACCCGGTCCCCGTGCGTGACCACCACCGACACACCCGGCAGCCCCGTGGACTCCAGGGCCGACGCCACATATCCGTCAATCGAGGCCGGTGCTGGCGGAACAACCGCCAGCACCAGCCCCACCACCAGTGATTTCATGGCTAGAACGCTACGAATCCGCAGGTCAGCGGCGGATCCGTCGACCGGCCACAGTCACCCCCTACGAAAGACAGGGGTTGCCGGTCGCACCCACCGACGACTCGCCGATCACCACGTTCCCCAGCACCGTCCGCAGGTCGAAGGCCCGCTGCCGCAGACCGTCCGGCCCGGAGACCGTGCTGTTCAGCGTCAGCGAGCCCACCACCAGCGGGATCGTCACCGGGCCCGAGCCGATCGACACGGCCACCCCGTTGACCCTCAGCCACGCGATCGACGAGCTGCCCGCGAACGACGGCGCCGGACCAGCCGGTCCGGACACGCACGTCGCCGTCGCCGACGACGTGATCGCGCCGATGTCGATCACCAGGCCGATCGTGCTGATCCGCGTGGTCAGCAGCCCCGCGCCCGCACTCACGCCGCCCGGTGCCGCGTCGGTCGTCGCCGTCAGGCCGTCGACCCGGACCGTCAGCAGGCCCAGGCCGAGCTTCACACGGGCCGCCGTCGCGGCGTCGTCCACGCACGGCGTGCCGCCGGCGACCGCGGGCCGCGTGCCCAGCAGGTCCGCCGCGCTCGCCGCACAGCGGAACACCCCGGGTGTGGCGGTCTCGTCGTCCACGATCGTGCCCACGGCGGTGCCGTCGCCGATCGTGGCGCCGGACGGCTCGGACAGGGTGAGCGTGAACGTCTCGTCGCCCTCGTACACGGCGTCGTCCACCACCGTGACCGGCACCAGCGCGGTGACCTGCCCCGGCGTGAACACGACCGTGCCGGACGCCGCCGTGTAGTCCGCCGGCGCGACGGCCGTGCCGTCCCCGGTCGCCCAGGCCACGGTGACCTCGGCCGGCGCCGGCTCGGACAGCCGCACCTCGAACCCGGCCGGGCCCGCGTCCTCCCGCACCGACGTGTCCGCGACGCTCACCGACGGCCGCACGACGTGGTCATCGTCGTCGAGGATCGTCACGACCGCACTCGAGTCGGCGACGGTCGCGCCGGACGGCTCCGACAGCTCCACCGCGAACGTCTCGTCCTGCTCGGGCACGGCGTCGTCCACGATCCCGACCGGCACCGACGCCACCGTGTCGCCGGGCGCGAAGGTCACCGTCGTGTCCACGGCCTGGTAGTCGTCCGCGCCGGCCGTGCCCGCCCGCGTCGCCACCCGGACGCTCACCGGCGACGACTGGGCCGCGGACAGCCGCACGGCCGGCACCGCCTGGCCGGCGTTCTCGGCCACCGCCACGTCGTCGATCGTGAGCACGGCCGGGCCGGTCTCCTCGTCGTCGTTGTCGATCGCGACCACCGCGGACCCGTCGGCGACGGTCGCGCCCACCGGCTCGGACAGCTCGATCGAGAACGTCTCGGTCTGCTCGAACGACCGGTCGCCGGCCACGGGCACGGTGATCTGCCGGCTGGTCGTCCCCGGTTCGAACGTCAGCACGTCCGAGCCCGCCGTGTAGTCACCGGGGGCGGTCGCCGTGCCGTCCTCGGTCGCCCAGCGCACGTTCACCGGAACGTCGCTGACCTGGTCCAACACGACCGTCACCGTCGCCGGCGAGCTGGCGGCGTCGCCCTCCGGCACCGTCACGTCGCCGATCCGCAGCGCCGGCACCTCACCCGGCGACGTGTCCGTGTCGTCGTCGTTGATCGTCACCGACCCGGCGATGGTCGTGCCGGTCAGCTCCACGAGGAACGACTCGCTGCCCTCCGGGGTCCGGTCGCCGCGCGTCTGGACCGTGATCTGCTCGCTGGTCTCCCCGGGCGCGAACGTCAGCTCACCGGACGCGGCCACGAAGTCGTCCACGCCGGCCGTGCCGGGCGTGGTCGTCCACGGGACCGTCACCGGCTGTGTCGAGGCCTGGTCCAGCGTGACCGTCAGCGTCGCGGGGGTCGTGCCCACGTTGCCCTCCGGCCCGGCCGCGTCACCGATGCGCAGGGTCGGTGGTGTGCCGTCGTCGTCGAGGATCGTGACCACGCCGTCGGCGTCGGCGATGGTGGCGCCGGTCGCGTTCGACAGGTGCACGGTGAAGGTCTCGTCCGGCTCGTCGGCCTGGTCGCCGGTGACGCCGATGGTCACCTGCTCGCTGGTCTCACCGGGCGCGAACGTGAGCGTGCCGTTGCCCGCCGCGAAGTCACCGGCGGTCGCGGTGCCGTCGACGGTGGACCAGCCGACGGTCACCTCCTGCGTCGAGGCCCGGTCCATGCTCACCGTGAGGGTCGCGGGCGTGGTGCCCGAGTCGCCCTCGTCCACGGTCACGTCGCTGATCCGCAGCGCCGGCTGGGTGCCGGGCACGTGCACGGTGACGGTCTGGGTGTAACCGACGGACTGGCCGTTGACCTGGAAGTCCACGGTGCAGCGGTAGGTCCCGGCCGCCGCGTCCGGCCGCACGGCGACGTTCTCGGTGAACGAGGCCGCGGTGCCGCTGCGGACCGTGCGCGTCGTCGGGGCGGTGGTCAGCGTGAGCCGCGGGTCGCAGGCCGGCGCCGGCGTGACGGCGACGCTCAACGCCTCGATGCCGGCGAGGATGGCGTCGGCGACCGTGCCGGTGCCCTGGGTCGGCATGAGCACGCCCGAGGTGCCGTTCGTGATCGAGGTGGCCTGCCCGCGCTCGTCGAGGCCGGGCCCGGACGTGCCGGTGACCGGCACGGCGATCACGCGGATCCCGTTGGCGCGCAACGAGTTCACCGTGTCGGCGAGCGTGTGGCCGAGGCTCGGGTCGTTGGACCGCGCGTCGCCGAACCACGCGATGACCCGCGCACCCCGCGGCCGGAAGGCGACCGCGCCGGTGGCGAGCTGGAAGTGCGCGTTGATGAAGTCGGTCCCCGGTTGCCCGCCACCACCCACGTTGTACAGCCACTGCTGCGCGCCGTTCACCGCCGCGGCCTTGTCGTCGGTCAGGGGCGCGTCGACGCGGAACACCCGGTCCCCGTCGAACTGCTCCTTGTACTCGGCGACCCCGAACCGCGCGCTCGGCTGGACCGCGCGGATGTCGTCGATGATGGCCGGCAGGTTGTTGCGCACGTTGGCGAGTGCCGGGTCCATGCTGCCGGTCGTGTCCGCGAGGAACACGATGTCCGGGTCCGGCACGACCGCGGGCGTGGTGACGTTCGCGCTGAACGCCGAGCTCGCGCCGGGCGCCAGCGTGAGCTCGACGGCGCTCGGGTCGACCCCGGCGACGGCCGCGGCCAGCGGCGCCGGCACGGCGACCCCGACCGCGGTGATCGTGACCGCGGCGGCGAAGACTGCGATTCTTTTCCTGACGGCAGGCATGGCCCTCCCCTTCAGCCGACCTGATCGAGGCTGTGACAGGAGGAAGCGCGCGGACAAGACGGGCGTACACGCGCTGCTCCAACGGAAGTAATCGCTGCCCGAAAGGGCGGGCCGGGCGGCACCGGCGATCGTCTGGGAGGCTTGGTGTCATGGCGAACCGGCTGGCGAACGCGACGAGCCCGTACCTGCTGCAGCACGCCGACAACCCGGTTGACTGGTGGCCGTGGTCGGACGAGGCGTTCGCGGAGGCGCGGCGCCGCGACGTGCCGATCCTGCTGTCGGTCGGCTACGCCGCGTGCCACTGGTGCCACGTGATGGCGCACGAGTCCTTCGAGGACCCGACCACCGCCGCGGTGATGAACGAGAAGTTCGTGAACATCAAGGTGGACCGCGAGGAACGGCCCGACGTGGACGCGGTGTACATGACCGCCACCCAGGCCATGACCGGCCAGGGCGGCTGGCCGATGACGTGCTTCCTGACCCCGTCCGGCGAGCCCTTCCACTGCGGTACCTATTACCCGCCCGCGCCGAGGCCCGGGATGCCGTCGTTCGGCCAGCTGCTGGAGGCCGTGCACGAGGCGTGGACGACCCGCGACGCCGAGGTGCGGGACGCGGGCGGCCGGATCGTCGAGGAGCTACGCAAGCAGACGTCCGCCCTGCCGTCGTCCACTGTGGACGCTGAGGTGTTGGCGTCCTCCGCGGCCGCGCTGCTCGGCGAGTACGACCGTCGTAACGGCGGTTTCGGTGGTGCGCCGAAGTTCCCGCCGTCGATGGTGCTGGAGTTCCTGCTGCGCCACCACGAACGCACCGGTTCGGTGGAAGCTCTGTCTATTGTGGAGGGAACGGCGCGAGCCATGGCGGCCGGCGGCATCTACGACCAGCTGGACGGCGGCTTCGCCCGGTACAGCGTCGATGCCGGCTGGGTGGTGCCCCACTTCGAGAAGATGTTGTACGACAACGCCTTGCTGCTCCGGCTGTACACCAGGCTGGCACTGCGCACGGGCAACCCCCGCTACCGCGCGGTGGCGTCCGAGACGGCGGACTTCCTGCTGAACCGCCTACGCACCAAGGAAGGCGGCTTCGCGGCATCACTGGACGCCGACACCGAGGGCGTCGAGGGCCTGACCTATGCGTGGACCCCCGCCCAGCTGACCGAGATCCTGGGCCCAGACGATGGCGGATGGGCCGCAGACCTGTTCGGGGTAACGGAATCCGGCACGTTCGAACACGGAACATCGACACTGCGGCTGCTTACCGAGCCCGACGACCGTTTCGCGGACGTGCGCCGCCGGCTGCTCGACGCGCGCATGACCCGCCCCCAACCGGCCCGCGACGACAAGGTGATCACCGCGTGGAACGGCCTGGCCATCAGTGCCCTGGCTTCCGCGGGCGTCGCCTTCGACGAGCCCCGCTGGCTGTCCGCCGCGACGTCCGCAGCCGAGTTCATAACGTCAACGCACCTGGTGGACGACCGCCTACGCCGAGCATCCCGCGACGGTGTCGTCGGCGAGGCCGCCGGCGTCCTGGAGGACCACAGCTGCCTGGCCGACGCCCTGCTAACCCTCCACCAGTCGACGGCAGACCCACGCTGGCTGACCACGGCGGTGTCGTTGCTGGACACAGCCCTGGCGAGGTTCGCCGACCCGTCCGCGCCCGGGGCCTACCACGACACAGCCGACGACGCCGATGCCCTGGTCTGGCGCCCATCGGACCCCAGCGACAACGCGAGCCCGTCCGGCGCGTCGGCGTTGGCGGGCGCCCTGCTCACGGCGTCCTCGCTGGTAGGCCCGTCCGACGCGTCCCGCTACCGCGCGGCTGCGGAAGAGGCCGTGGCCCGCGCCGGCCAACTCGCAGCAAGGGCCCCAAGGTTCGCCGGCCACTGGCTGACAGTCGCAGAAGCCCTGGCGACCGGCCCCCTCCAGATAGCGATCGTGGGCCCCGAAGCCACCCCTCTACTGAGGACGGCGATCGAACACGCCCCCGGCGGCACAGTGATCATGGCCGGCGACCCGGACGAGGCCCCACTACTGGCCGACCGCCCGTTGGTCGACGGCAAGGCCGCGGCGTACGTCTGCCACGGCTACGTCTGCGACCGCCCGGTCACCGAACCGAGCGACCTGCTTGCCGCCTTGAAATAGCCCCAACGGTGCCCTGGCCAGCAAGAATTCAGCGGCAACGTGCGCCAAGTGATGGAGCAGTCCTCACCGTCATGGCACGGGGTCGACAAAGTCGATCACCCGGTTCGCGTGCCGAATCGTCGGGCTCGGCGGGGATGTGCGGCACTCGGGCTGGTCGCTGTTGGCGTTGGCTGCGGCGGCCTGTTTCGATGCCGCGATCAGTGGCGAGCTGATCCCAGAAGATAGCGATCATGGCCGCACCGAGAGCCACACCCGCCCAACTCACCCCTGCCTGGCATCTCCCTCCCAACAGGACAAGCGGATTTGCGGTCCCCCACCCTCTCCGGCAGGGGCTGGCAAGGTCGTGTGCCGATCAACGGGCCCGGCGGAGTGTGAGGCACCTGGCTGGGTCGCTGTTGGCGTTGGCCGCGACGGCCTGTTTCGATGCCGCGATCAGCGGCGGGCCGATCCGCAAGACAGCACCGCAGCCGCACCGAGAACCACACCCGCCCAACTCGCCCTGCCAGGCATCCCCTTCCAACAGCACAAGTGGCTTTGCCGAGCCCCCACCCTCTCCGGGGGGCAGCCCCGGCACCATTCTACCGGCTCGCGATGACAAAACCCCTGGTCAGCAAGCGCTGTGGATAACTTTCACGCGGCCAGTCCGACTGAAAGGGACACTCGTGCGGCTGTGCCGTCCGCTGGCGGTGAACTGAGCCCACTTTCCCGCGTTGCTGTCGTAACCTCGACATCGATGTAATCATGTAAGCAGGAGGTGCGACATGGGACCGAGAGGACACCGCTGGGGACCCGGACGTGGCTGGGGCGGCCCAGGCAGAGGCCGTGGCCGGGGCGGCTGGCAGCAGGCCGACCTACCCGACGCCGACGACGCGTCCGCGTGGTTCGCGGGCCGGCTGCCGGACGGCTGGTTCACCGAGTCGCCGGTCGTGGTCGTGGACCGGGAAGAGATCACCGTGGTCGGTACGCTGCCGCCGCTCGAAGGTGAGTTCGCCGACGACGCGGCCCGGGCCGCCGCCGAGGCCGGGCGCATCAGCCGGTTCCGCGAGGAGACGCGCGAGGAGCGCATCGAGATCGCGCGGCAGGCCGAGCACCGCTACGGCCGCAAGGTCGCGTGGGGCGCCAAGCTCGGCGGCACGGAACAGCTGTTCACGACGCTGTCGGTGCCGGTGATGACCCGGCTGCGCCAGGAGGAGCGCCTGATCCTGGACACACTGGTCGACGCGGGCGTCGCGCGGTCGCGGTCGGAGGCCCTGGCCTGGGCCGTGCGCCTGGTCGGCGAGCACGCCGACACGTGGCTGACCGAACTCCGCGAGGCCATGTCAAAGGTCGACGACCTCCGCGCGAAGGGTCCGGAGCTGTAGCCCGACCCCGGCCAACACAGCCAGGATGACCAGGCAGAACGCGGTCAGCCCGGTAGTCAGTGAGACGAACCGGGCGGCCGCGCCCAACCCCATGATCGGCACCGTCAGGCCGAGGTAACCGGCCAGGAAGATCCCGGCGACCGCCTCACCCTTCGCGGCGGGGGCGGCCAGCCGGGCCGCCGACCCCATGGCGCCCTTGAAGAGCAGCCCCGCGCCGGCCCCGGCCAGGACCCCGCCGCCGACGAACAGGCTCAAGGACCGGGCCATCCCCGCGGCCAGCAACAGCGCCAGCCCACCGACGAGCAACGCGACCCCGACGGCGAGCTGCCTGTCGAGCTCGAGCCGGTCCGAGCCGAGCTGGGCCAGCACCCCGAACACGAACACCACGCACGAGACGGCCCCGGACACCACGACCGACGTGGTACCCACGCTGGCGGCCAGCAACTTCGGCGTGAGCGACGTGAACAATCCGAACAGGGCGAACGAGGCGAAGGCCCCCACGGCGACGGTGAAGTAGCGCCGCCGAGCGGTGGCCGGCACGGACACCCGCTGCGGCCGGTACCTACGGCGGCTCGCGGTCACGGTCTCCGGCACGAGCGCGATGCTGAGCGCACAGAGCACCAGCAGGACCAGGAAGATCGCGTACACCGTGGTGAGCGGCCCACCGACATAGCGCGCGACGATCCCCGACACCAGCGGCCCGAACCCCAGCCCGCCAAGGTTGGCGGCGATGGCGACGTGCGCGGAGCGCCTGATCCCGGCGTGCTCCGCGAGATCACTGAGCTGCGCGGTAGCCGTGGCGGTGATCAGCCCGATGCCAAGCCCGCAGACGACCCGCGCGACGATCAGCACAGGCAGCCCGTGGTCGGTGAGGAAGAGCACCGCCGCGAGGATCTCGAGAAGGACGCCCGGCAGCAGCACCCGCCGCCGCCCCACCCAGTCGGACACGTGCCCGGCGAGGAAGAGGCTGACCAGCACTCCCACCGCGTAAGCCGAGAAGGCGACGGTGACCATCGCGGTGGGGAAGCCGTCAACGGCCTGGTAGAGCGGCCAGAGCGGAGTAGGGACGGTGGAAAAGGCCATGGCGACCAGAAAAGTGGTCGCGACGAGCCAGAACCCGGACTTCATGCCTCCCACGGTCCACCGGTCCCGGCTTCACGAAAAGCGATGATTTTCGATGCTCGCCATCTACCATCGAGATGGTGGAGCTACGCCAGCTGGAGTGCTTCCTGGCAGTGGTGGACGAGGGCACGTTCACCGCGGCGGCCGCCCGCCTACACGTGGTCCAGTCCGCGGTGAGCACGACGATCAAGACGCTGGAGCACTCACTGGGCGAGACGTTGTTCGCCCGCGACCCCCGTCCGGTGCTGACGGACGCGGGCCGCCGCCTGCTCCCACTAGCGCGCCAGCTCCTGGAACTGGCCGCCACCACCCGCGAGGTGGTCCGCACCGAACTGAGCGGTGAACTGCGCGTGGGCATCCTGAGCGCGGTGCCGATCGACCTGCCGGGCATGCTGGCCCGCTACCGATCAGCCCACCCAATGGTCCACGTACGGGTGCGAGTAATGCCCCGTGGCACCGCCGACCTGGTGAAGGCCCTGCGAAACGGAACCCTGGACGCGGCGTTCGTGTCGATGACCGAGACGCCCGACCCCGCCCTACGCCTGACCCTCATCACCCGGGAGCCGCTGGTGCTGCTCCTACCCCCGGACCACCCACTGGCCGACAAGCCGCTGTCCCTGTCCCTCCTGGCGGAGGAAACCTGGATAGACGGCCCCAAGGGCTTCGGCAACCGAACGGTCGTGGACATGGCCTTCACCCGCGCCGGCCTCGCCCGAGAGGTGACCCTGGAGGTGGCGGACACGCGGTGGGTGCCGAGCTTCGTCGCCGCGGGCCTGGGGATCAGCTTCATCCCACAAGGAATCCCGGTGCCGCCGGATGTCCACATCAGACGGTTGACTGCCGAGGACCTGCACTGGCCGTTCTACCTGGCAACCACAAAGGACCGACACGACCGACCGTCAGTAAAGGCTTTCACCGACCTTCTCGCGGAGATGTAGAGGGATCGGTCATCGATCGCCTTGGTGTGCTGGAACGCGATAGGCGTACTGGGTTGGGGTGAGCGCAGTTCTGTCCAGAACCCATGGAATCTGGCAGTTGACAACACCTCCGAAGCACTGTACGTCACTGGCAGTTCGGTTCAAGCGGATTTCTGATACCACGAACAAGGCGTGCTGAGCCCCGCATCGCGCGATATCCTCGGTGTGACGCACCTCGTTTGGAGTGAGGACGACCTCTTCGCCCAGAGTCTGCGTACCTTTCACCTCGACATGTAGGAAATGACCGTCTTGGTCCACACATTCGAGGTCATAGCCGCGTCTCAGATGTCCCACACGTTGAACACTCCAGCCAAGTGACCCGAAATGCGCACAAGCCCGATCCTCAGCGTAACGTTCTATGGCGCGTCTGGTTACTGAGTCCAATTGCCGACCTTGGCTGCGCTGCACCGTTGAAACGACGACTCCTGCTGCGGAGGCTTCCTCTGTGGGGGGCACGGGATGGCTCAGGAAGTTGTACCGGACGTCTGAGCCGTACAGTTCCGCGAGCAAGGGGAGCATCCCGGTGAGGTGCTCCATCAGTTGGTTATCGGAAGGTATGGCACCAGATTCGTACTTGTGGGCGATGATGTTGCCGTCTTCGTAGTTTCGAATACGGCGCCTGCTCTCGACGCCGACCGACTGCGCGGATTGCCACGCGAGGTCGATCGCGATTGACCCGTAAATCATGGTCGATGAATCACCTTTGTCGAGGAGGAAGTTGCGTGCTTCCGCAGCCCGGGTGAGCAGGACGGAACGATTGTTGATCGGTCGCATGGCGCCAGAGCGGAATTCGCTGGTGCCCTGGTTCAGTGACAGGTAGACGCGACTGCCGTCGGCAGCGAACAGGTAGACGAGGTAGCTGCCCTCCATGGCGGTCGGTGAGAACCGCTTGGAGTAGATCCGAACCCATGGAACTGGGCTGTAGTTGGACTGCCTTCCGCCGGGTTGGGTTCGGAGGTCGATCTCGGGAAACCCGAGCGCGGGCGTGATCTTGAGGATGGCGGACTGGAGTAGCTGCGAGCACCGGCGTGTGGCTGCGTCCCGCGCCAGCATCTCCGCTGTGGACTCTTTCGAGTAGTTGGCGGCGAGATCCAGGACGCTCTGTAGGGCGTTTTGGAGATCATCGGTGGGAGATGGCGTCGCTGCGCGTGGGCCGTCAGGAGAACTCACAGGGTGAGTATGCACCGGGCCGTGTTGGTACAACGTTGTCAATGTTGATCAGGACGGAGGCGGCGTGAAAGATCTCGTAGAACCGAAGATTGTCGGTCAGGATGGGAACCCGCGACGATGGGGTACGGAAAGTCGAGCCGGCGACATCCGATGTTGGTGGTGGTCTGCGGTCTGCCGGCGACCGGCAAGACGACTGTCTCCCGCGCGGTGGCAGGAAGAATCGATGCGGCATATCTCCGTATCGACACGCTCGAGCACGCACTTTCTGGATTCGCGGCCGGGGAGAGGCCATACGAAGGGGTGCACCGTGCCGTCAACTACGGCCTTGGGTACAACGTCGCCTATGCGGTAGCGGGGGACCTGCTTCGCCAAGGGCTGCATGTGTTCGCCGAGTGCGTGAACCCGATGAAGATCACCCGAGAGGCCTGGCGCGACGTGGCCGAGACGACCGGCGCCCACTTGATCGAGGTGGAACTCATGTGCTCAGACCCCGCCGAGCACGAGCGGCGGGCGACAACCCGCACCGTCGACATTCCCGGGCTGGTTCCACCGACCTGGGCGGACATCCTGGCACGCGAGTATGAGCCGTGGGACCGCACACATGTCGTGTTGGACACGGCCGGGACCACGATCGCCGCGCTGTGCGAGGCACTCGGCATCGACAACCGAGGTCCGGGCACTGCGGTAGACAACACCCGCTCACGGGCATATGACGGTCGCCCTTCGTGAGGCGCTGACGTTTCCTGACCTGGCCACCGGCCGTGACCTTGTCCTGTCCCGGTAGATGCTTGACAGTCGCGACTTGGTCGGCGGCAGACGGCCTGGCCTCGACAAAGCGGCAACCGCAGCTAGGGGTACATGGCCAGCCAGATCGCGATGTAGTGGGAGATCGCGGCCAGGACCGTGGCGGCGTGGAAGAACTCGTGGTGGCCGAAGATTGTCGGCCAGGGGTTGGGCCAGCGGGTTGCGTAGAAGACCGCGCCCAGGGTGTAGAAACCGCCGCCTACCAGTAGGAGTACCAGGGCCGCGACGCCCGCGTGGTTCAGGAGTTCCGGTAGGACGAACACCGCCACCCAGCCCAGGGCGATGTAGATCGGCGTGCCGAGCCACCTCGGCGCGTGGGGCCACAGCAACTTCAGGGCCACGCCGAGCAGGGCGCCGCCCCAGACGATCGCCAGGACTATGTAGCCCGTCGGTTGGGGCATGGCCAGTAGGGAGAACGGGGTGTACGTGCCCGCGATGAACAGGAAGATCATCGAGTGGTCCAGGCGCTTCATCCACGCCCGGACGTTCAGGCTGTGCCACCACCGGCGGTGGTACAGGGCGCTCACGCCGAACAGCCCCAGCACCGTCGCGCCGTAGATCGACGTCGCTACGGCCGCGGTCGTGGACACTGTGGACGCTGCCAGGGACACCAGGACGGCACCCAGGACCAGCGAAGCCCAGAACGACCAGTAGTGGATGACCCCGCGCATCCGGGGCTTGACCGGGTGGGCGGGCGGTTGGTTCAGCGTCGCGGCAGGCACGCAACCCAGGTTACGGGACCGTAGGTTGAGGTTCGCGATGTGAAACGGATCACGACCAGCCGACGACCTCGCGATGTTCTACGGCCAGGCATCGGTCCACCACCACGTCCAGGCCTGCCTCTGACGCCACCTTCGCCGCGGGAGGCGAGATCACGCCCAGTTGCAGCCACAGGGCACCCGCGCCCGCCGCCACCGACTCCTCGGCCACGCCCAGGGCGTGTTCGGGGCGCCGGAACACGTCGACGATGTCGATCGGGTCGGGGATCTCCGCCAGTGACTTGTACGCGGTCAGGCCCTCCCACGACGTCAACCCCGGGTTCACCGGGTACACGGTCAGGCCGGCCCGCACCAGGTACCTGGCCACGCCGAAGCTGGGCCTTGAGGGATCGGCGCTGAGTCCCACGACGGCTACCGTGCGTGACTCGCGCACCAAGCGCTCGATCACCCCGAGGTCCTGCCACCGCGGGTCGATCTCGGTTCGCTGCATGCTTCCAGTGTGCTCCCTCCACAGCCGGGCGGCGTACCCTGCAGGGACGTGACACCAGCCTGGCGGAGATTCCGCAAGAAAGCCGCGAAGCTCGTCTACGGCCTCTACGACAAGCGGCTCATCCAGCAGGCCGCCGGACGCCACCCACGCCATGTCGGCGTCGTCCTCGACGGCAACAGACGGTGGGCGCGGGAGGCCGGCTTCACCGACGTCAGGCACGGTCACATCGCCGGCGCCCAGCGCATCGCGGACCTGCTCAGCTGGTGTCATGAGGCCGAGGTCGAGGTCGTCACGCTGTGGCTGCTCTCCACCGACAACGTCCTGCGGCCGGACTCCGAGCTGAAGCCGTTGTTGCAGGTCATCGAGGGTGTTGTCGACGAGTTGGCCGAGCCGGGGCTGCCCTGGCGGCTGCGGATCATCGGCGCGCTGGACGTGCTGCCGCGCGAGACCGCGGATCGGCTGGTCGCGGCCGCGAAGCGGACCGCGGGGCGCTCCGGCATGGAGGTCAACATCGCGGTCGGCTACGGCGGCCGGCGCGAGATCGCCGACGCCGTGCGCAAGTTGCTCCAGTCGCAGGCCGAGGCCGGTAAGACCATTGAGGAGCTGGTCGAGGTCCTCGACGTCGACCACATCGCCGAGCACCTGTACACCTCGGGTCAGCCCGACCCGGACCTGCTGATCAGGACGTCGGGGGAACAGCGGCTGTCCGGATTCATGCTCTGGCAGTCGGCGCACTCGGAGTTCTGGTTCTGCGAGGCCTACTGGCCCGACTTCCGGCGCACGGACTTCCTGCGCGCATTGCGCGACTTCGCCATTCGGCACCGCCGATTCGGCTCATAGCACAACAATGGGGACCCCGAAATCCGGGGTCCCCATTGTTATCGCCGATTGACTCAGCAGTCGCCACTGCAGGCGAACGAGTGCGCGATCAGCGCCGGGGTGGTGGCGATGCCGGTGTAGGCGCCGGCCACCAGGGACGCGGCACCGTAGCCCAGGGCGCCACCACCGATGATGAAGGTGTTGTAGGCGTCCCCGAACGTCGGGTAGCTGCCCGGCTCCACCAGACCCGGCAGTTCACGCTCGCCGGCCGGGCTCGCACTCGCGATCGCCGGGCCGGCCAGCATCGAGAGGCCAACAGCGGCAGCGACGACAACGCCAGCCTTCTTCAGCACGTTCCCATCTCCTTCAACATTGGGGGGTATCGGGAAACCTTCACGGGGTCCGTTCTATGCACTCCGTCGGCACAAAGTTACTGCTATTTCGACGTGGCCGCGTCGCCGAATACTCCATCGTGTTACAGAATCCGCGACATTCATCATTTCCGGGATATCGGGTGATTTGTGGGCCGGCGGAGCGTGATCATCGATGGACGCTCCGCCCCAGGTGGCGGGGCTTGCGGGCGGCGCGTGTCGCTCATCCGAACGATGATCCATTCGGGGGTCTCGAACACGGCGAGTAGTCGCCTGTGTGGGTGCAAGCGGCAATCGGATGATCTTGGCTCTTCGGTTACGAAACGAAAATCACCTGCGTGGCTGCCTGTCCGACGGGCGCGTGCGCGGGTAGCGTCCAAAGTGACGGGTCGCGCCCACGTGGTCCGTCCCGGGAGGCCCTGGTCGTGACGGCAACGATCGCGAGGGGGCCGGCACCCGGCCCTCACGGGCGGGGCGGTAGCGCTTAGCGCCACCGTTTTGCCTGGTCAGGGAGGTGCCCGGCCCTTCGAGGAAACACGCGGACGTCGGTGCGCGTTCGCCGAGGAGTTGCCGTGACTGCTTCGCATTCCTCTTCCCCTGACCCTGGTGACCAGCGCCGGACCTACGTGCTCGACACGTCCGTGTTGCTCTCCGACCCGTGGGCCATGTCCCGGTTCGCCGAGCACTCGGTCGTTCTCCCGCTGGTCGTCATCAACGAGTTGGAGGGCAAGCGGCATCACCCCGAGCTGGGCTGGTTCGCCAGGGAGGCGCTTCGGATACTCGATGACCTGCGGAAACGCCACGGGCGACTCGACGCACCGATCCCGTTGGGGACGGACGGCGGCACGTTGCACGTCGAGCTGAACCACTCCGACCCGACGGTCCTGCCGTCCGGTTTCCGCACCGACACGAACGACGCCCGGATCCTCGCGTGCGCGCTCAACATGGCCGCGCACACACCCAACGTAACGTTGATCACCAAGGACATGCCGCTGCGGATCAAGGCCGCGTCGGTGGGTCTGGAGGTCGACGAGTACCGCGCCCACGAGGTCACGCCGTCCGGCTGGACCGGCATGGTCGACCTCGAGGTCGGCGCGGAGGTCCTCGACGTGCTGTACCGGGAGGGGGTCGCCGACCTGGCCGACTTCGGCGTGACCTCGCCCGGCGACCTCCCCACCAACACCGGACTGCGGCTGCAGTCGGCGTCCGCGAGCGCGCTCGGCCGGATCACCAAGGACAAGCAGGTCCAGCTCGTGCGCGGCGACCGTGAGGCGTTCGGCCTGCACGGGCGCTCCGCGGAGCAGCGGGTGGCGCTCGACCTGCTGCTCGACCCCGAGGTCGGCATCGTGTCGCTCGGCGGGCGGGCCGGCACCGGCAAGTCGGCACTCGCGCTGTGCGCCGGTCTCGAAGCGGTCATGGAGCGCAACCTGCACCGCAAGGTGGTCGTGTTCCGGCCGGTCTACGCGGTCGGCGGCCAGGATCTCGGCTATCTGCCGGGTTCCGAGAGCGAGAAGATGGCGCCGTGGGCGCAGGCCGTCTTCGACACGCTCGGTGCCCTCGTCAGCCAACCGGTGATCGACGAAGTCCTCGATCGAGGGATGCTCGAGGTGTTACCGCTGACTCACATTCGCGGACGGTCACTGCACGACGCGTTCGTGATCGTGGACGAGGCGCAGTCGCTGGAGCGGAACGTCCTGCTGACGGTGCTGTCGCGCCTGGGCGCCGGATCGCGGGTGGTGCTCACCCACGACGTCGCGCAGCGCGACAACCTGCGGGTCGGCCGGTACGACGGCGTGGCCGCGGTGATCGAGAAGCTCAAGGGTCATCCGCTGTTCGCGCACGTGACGCTGACCCGGTCGGAACGCTCGCCGATCGCGGCCCTGGTGACGGAGATGCTGGAAGACCATGGTGCGTAGGTAGGGGTAATCCCCGATCGTTTTCGGGAGCTTCCCTGATGGTTCGGCGATCTCTTTGACGAGACCGTTGGACCATGGCAAACCTGGTCCTGACCTCCCGTTCGGCGCCGGTCCGCGGCGTGGTTCTCCCCGTGCCGCGGCCGGCGCCGATCGGTGCGTTCCTCGGTGTGGTCGGGCTGGTGTTCGCCGCGTTGCTCATGGGCGGGCTCAACCTGGTCGCGATCAACCGGATGAACCTGCTCGACACGACGATGTCCGACTACGTGTTCGTGCCGGGCGCGGGGTGGATGTTCCCCGCGTCGCTGCTCGCGATGTGCGTGGCCGGCGCGGGCGTGGGTGTCGGGCTGTGGGCGCGGGGGCTGCTGGGCGGGGTGCTGCCGAAGCTGTCGCTGGGCCTGGCGCTCTTGGGGTTGGTGCTGGCGGCGGTGTTCGAGACCGACCTCGGCGAGTCCGTGTCGACGTCCGCGCAGATCCACCGGTACGCGGCCGGGGTCGTGTTCTTCTGCGTGCCGATCACGGCGTTCCTGGTGGCCCGCCGGGTGGCCGCCCGGCGGGCCCTGTACGTCGGCGTGGTGGTCACGTCGGCGCTGCTGGCGCTGTTCCTGACCTGCCACCTCGGTCCCATGGAGGGCGTGTTCGGCGGGGTCTCCGGGTTGCTGCAGCGGTTGCTGTTCTGCTCGCAGCTGGTCGTGCTGGCCCAGCTCGTGCGGGTGATCCAGCGGCCCGGGTACGAGTACGCGCTCGCGGCCTAGTTCACCAGCCCGTCGGCAGGGGCGCCCCCTCCGCGAACCCGGACGCCGACTGGACGCCGACGACCGCCTTGTCGTGGAACTCCTCCAGGGTGGTCGCGCCGGTGTAGGTGCAGGCGGAGCGGACGCCGGAGCAGATGGCGTCCAGCAGGTCCTCCACGCTGGGGGCGGCCGGGTTGAGGCGCATGCGGGACGTGGAGATGCCCTCCTCGAACAGGGCCTTGCGAGCGCGGTCGAAGGCACTGTCGCCGCGGGTGCGGGCGGTGACGGCGCGTTTGGACGCCATGCCGAACGACTCCTTGTAGGGGTTGCCCTGCTCGTCGCGGAGCAGGTCGCCGGGGGACTCGTACGTGCCGGCGAACCACGACCCCACCATCACGCTGGACGCGCCGGCCGCCAGGGCGAGCGCCACGTCACGGGGGTGGCGGACGCCGCCGTCGGCCCAGACGCGGGCGCCCAGTTCGCGGGCCGCGCGGGCGCACTCCAGCACGGCGGAGAACTGCGGGCGCCCGACGCCGGTCATCATGCGGGTCGTGCACATGGCGCCGGGGCCCACGCCGACCTTGACCACGTCCGCGCCGGCCTCGACCAGGTCCCGCGTGCCCTCGGCGGTCACGACATTCCCGGCCACGATGGTCACGTGCTGCTCACGCGCCGAGTCAGCCGCCGCCCGGACCGCCTTCAGGGCGGTGATCATCTTCTCCTGGTGGCCGTGGGCCGTGTCCACCACGAGGGTGTCGACCTCGGCGTCGAGCAGGGCCGCGGCCTTGGCGGACACGTCACCGTTCACGCCGATCGCCGCCGCCACCCGTAGGCGGCCCTTGTCGTCCAGGGCCGGGCGGTACAGCTCGGCCCGCAGGGCGCCGACCTCGGTCAGGACGCCCTTCAGCCGGCCCTCGTCGTCGATGCCGAGGACGACGTGGGCGGTGCGGCCGTGCAGCTGGTGGAACACGTCGCGGGGCGCGGCGGTCAGCGGCATGGTCAGCACGTCCGGGTCCGCGACCTCGCCTAACCTGGTGAAGCGGTCCACGCCCACGCACGCGGCCTCGTCCACGACACCCACCGGCCGCTCGTCCTCGTCGACGACGACCACCGCGCCGTGAGCTCGTTTCGGCAGCAGGTTCAGGGCGTCGGCCACCGCGTCGTGGGCCGTCAGGACCAGCGGGGTGTCCCAGACGGGATGCCGCGACTTGACCCACGCGACGATGTCCCGCACCGCGACCGGGTCGACGTCCTGCGGCAGCACGACGAGCCCGCCGCGCCGGGCCATGGTCTCGGCCATCCGCCGGCCCGCGACCGCCGTCATGTTCGCGACGACCACCGGGATGGTGGCGCCGGTACCGTCCGAAGTGGCCAGGTCGACGTCGAACCGGGACGTCACCGCCGAGCGGTTCGGCATCAGGAAGACGTCGTCGTAGGTCAGGTCGTAGCCGGGCGGGGTGTCGGTGTAGAAGCGCACGTTGTCACAGACTACGGATCCCGAACGCCTCCCGTGTCACGTCGGTGCGGCGGCCGAACCCGCGGAACAGGTCGGCCGTGGGGCGCCTCGCGTAGTCGGCGGCCTCGTCGAAGCGCTCGGCCGGCGCCACGCCCAGCTCGGACGCGACGACGTGGTGGTACGCGACGGTGAGGAGGAGGTCCCGGTAGTCGCCGTCGCTCTCCTCGATGGCGATGAGCCCGAGCCGCAACCGCTCACACAGTGCCCGCCTGGCCGAGGACGACGCGCCGTCGCCCGGCACCGCCTTCCGGCGTGACGAGACCTCGTGCTGCATGGCCGCCTGAGCCTCGACCAGCAGGCGCTCGAGGGCAGGGCTGCGGTCCCGGGCCTTCACCGGTCACCGCCCGGCAGCATGGCGCGCACGGTGTCGATGGTGTCGGCCTCGGGTGGCTCCTTGTCCGGGCGGTAGCGGACCACGCGGGCGAAGCGGAGCGCCACGCCGCCCGCGTAGCGGGTGCTGACCTGCACGCCGTCGAGGGCGATCTCCACCACCAGGTGTGGTTTCAGGTGGACGGCCCAGTCGTCGCGGTGGTCCTCGTACTTCGGGAACTCGGTGGTCTGCCAGGCGAGCAGCTCGTCGGTGAGGCCCTTGAACGTCTTGCCCACCATGATCGGTGGGCCGCCGTCCGGGTCGCGGGCGCCGAGGTGCAGGTTCGACAGGTAGCCCGTGCGCCGGCCGTGGCCCCACTCCGCCGCGAGCACGACCAGGTCCAGCGTGTGCACGGGCTTGACCTTGCGCCACGACTTGCCGCGCCGGCCCGCCTGGTAGGTCGAGTCGAGTGACTTCACCACGACGCCCTCGTGCCCGTGGCGCAGCGCGTCGGCCAGTATCTGGTCGGCCTCCTCTCGCGTCGGCTCCAGCGCGCCCGGGATCACCAGGTCGCCGACCGCCTTGTGGAGCGCGGCGTTGCGCTCCCGCAGCGGCGCGTCGATCAGGTCCGTGCCGTCGAGGTGCACGCAGTCGAAGAAGTACGGCGACAGCAGCAACTCACGCTCGCTCGTCGCGCCGAACCGGCTCATGGTCTCCTGGAACGGGCGCGGCCGGCCGTCGTCGTTCAGGGCCAGGGTCTCGCCGTCGAGCACCGCCTTCTGGGCAGGCAGGCTCCGCACGAGTTCCACCAGCTCGGGCACCGACCCGGTGATCTCCCGCAGGGTGCGGGTGTAGATGTGGACGTCGTCGCCGTCCTTGTGCACCTGGATGCGGGCGCCGTCGAGCTTGTACTCGACCACGCTCGGGCCGCCCGCGAGTGCCTCGGAGAGGTCGTCCGCCGGCGAGGCCAGCATCGGCCGGATCGGCCGGCCGAGCTGCAGCCCGAACGTGTTCAGGGCCGCCGCGCCGCCGGTCATGGCGGCCGCGGCGGTGTCAGGTAATCGGCCGGAGAGCATGAACGCCCGCCGGACGGTTTCCTTGTCGACGTCGCTCGCCTTCGCGATGGCGTCGAGCATGATGCCCTCGAGCGCGCCCTGCCGGAGCTCGCCCGTGAGCAGGCGCAGGAGGAAGTCCTGCTCGGCCTTCGTCGCCCGGCCGAACAGGGCGCTGAGTAACTCGTTGCGGCGGGTGGCCGACCCCTTTCCGCTGGTCACGGCCACCTCGTCGAAGGTCTGGTGAACCTCGGCGACGGTGAGCGAGGGGTCGTCGGCGGGGGCGGTCCGCAGGTTGACCAGCGTCCGCCAGCCGGCCCCGATCCGCCCCTGGAGCGGCGTGCCGGCGAGGAACGCCACGACGACCCGCACCTGCTCACCGGCACGGCGAAGCAGGTCAGCCAGCGCGTCCACCTTGGCCAACCTGGAGCGGGTCGCGGAGACCACCGAGGAGGTGGCAACCACGTCGTTCATCAGCACGTCAGCCATCATGCACCCGACCACCGACAATCGCTGGAGACGCGAATGGCCGACGATCCACGTCCGGACTTCGAGCCCGACTGGCCGCTCTGCGTCGAGGAGGGCTGCCGCGGCGCCCAGGCGGTGGCGCGGCACTGCCTGGTGCATACGACGGACCTCGCCGGCCTGGAGCCGGGCGGCGACCTCGACCTGCGCGGGGCCGCGATCGACTCGGCCAGGCTGTCCGGCGTGCTCGGCCGGTTCCGCGACCAGGAGGCAAAGCGTCTCGTGTTCGGCCGGGTGCGGTGCGACCACACGTGGTTCAGCGGGCGGGCCTGGTTCGACGGTGCGGAGTTCAGGAGCGCGGCGAGCTTCGAGAACGCGCACTTCGGCGAGCTGGCCGGGTTCAACAACGTGAGCTGCGCGGAGAGGATGTCCTTCGTCGAGGCACGCTTCCACGGCAAGGCCCTGATGTGGCGGATGAGCGCCACGGACATCGAGATGAGGCGTGCCTCGTTCGCCAACAGGGTCGAGATGAACGTCTACGTCCACGTCCTCGACTGTGCGAACGCTCGGTTCGAGGGCGGTGTGATGATCTCCACCAGGGGCGACGTGGACCTCGCCGGCGTGGTCTTCGGCGCGCCGTCGACGGTGGCCCGGGCCAAGGTGACCTGGTTGGCCGACTGCGACGCCAGCAACCTGGTGTTGACCGGGACGGACCTGAGCGAGTGCATGTTCGCCGGGGCGCACCGGTTGGAGCAGCTGCGCATCGAAGGCGCCACGAGGTTCGCGGTGCTGCCGTGGCCGTTCGCCAGGCGGTGGATGCTCGCGGAGGAAGGGTCGCTGCCGCGTTCGCGCATGGCCGCGGTGTACCGCGCGTTGCGGAAGTCCTTCGAGGACGGGAAGAACGAGGCGGGGGCCGGGGACTTCTACTACGGGGAGATGGAGTGCCGGCGCCATTCCCACCAGACCTCACGGGCCGAACGGGTGATTCTGTGGTGCTACTGGTTGCTGTCCGGGTACGGGCAGCGCGCGTCGAGGGCGCTCATCGCTCTCTTTCTGGTGGTTGTGACCGTCACGGGGTTGCTGACCGTGTCGGGGCAGGACTTCGGGATGGCGGCTCGGATCGCGCTCGGGGCCGTCGTGTTCCGGGATGACAAGGCCGACCTGACCGCCGCGGGCGAGTGGGTCGTTCTCGTGGCGCGGTTTCTGGGGCCGGTGTTGCTCGCGTTGGCGGTGCTCGCGATACGCGCGAGAGTGAAGCGTTGACCTTGACCAAGGGGTAAGCCCCAGCCTGGGAGTTGTCCGTACGAGGGAGGGGTCGTGGAGCTGCTCACCATTGGCGAGTTCGCGCGGGCGTCCCGGTTGTCGGCGAAGGCCCTGCGGCTGTACGACGAACTGGGGTTGCTTCGCCCGGTCGTCGTCGATCCGGGCAACGGGTATCGGCGGTATGCGCCGGAACAGCTCGAGCGGGCTCGGTTGGTGGCCTGGTTGCGGCGGATCGGGATGCCGCTCGCCGAGATCCGCGCCGTGGTCGACATGCCTGCCCCGCAGGCGGCCGACGCGGTTCGGGACTACTGGCGGCGGGTCGAGGCCGACACCGATGCCAGGCGGCGGCTCGCGGCCGACCTCGTTGAGTACCTGTCCGGAAAGGACACCGCTATGTCCACCGCACTTGCCGTCAAGTACGCCGTTCGCACCGACCGGGGCCTCGTGCGCCCGGCCAACCAGGACTTCGCCTACGCCGGGGAACAACTGCTCGCCGTCGCCGACGGGTTCGGGGAGCGGGGGGACGCGGCCAGCCAGGCCGCCGTGTCCGCGCTTCAGCAGATCGGCGTGGGTGATCTGCTCAACGCCATGGACGACGCCATGGACAGCGCCGCCGAGCTCGCCGGGAACGCCGTCGCGGGAATGGCGGGCAGCGGCACGACACTGACCGCGCTGCTGTGGTCCGGGTCGCGGCTCGGGCTCGTGCACATCGGGGACTCGCGGGCCTATCTCCTCCGGGGCGGCGAGCTCTTCCAGATCACGCACGACGACACGCTCGTGCAGACCATGGTGGACGAAGGAAAACTCACCGTCGCCGAGGCCTACTCGCACCCCGACCGGGCGTTGCTCAGCAAGGCCCTGACCGGTGACCACCACAACCCGGGCATCGAGGTCCGCGACGGGCAGGCCGGCGATCGCTACCTGCTCTGCTCGGACGGGCTGTACGGCGTGGTCGACGTCGACACGATCAAGGACGTGCTGGCGAGCGAGGAACCGCAGCCGGCCGTCGACCGGCTGATCGCGCTCGCCAACGCGGCCGGCGGCCCGGACAACATCAGCTGCGTCGTCGCGCACCTCACCCTGCGATAGCCGCGATTTCCCTTACCGCGTCCCGCAACCGGTCGGGAGTGGTGGCCGCGTAACCGACCACCAGGCCCGGGTACGTGCCCAGCCGCGAGTACTCGGACAGGGCCGGCACGTGGATGCCGTGTTCCGCCAGCCGTTGGGAGACAACGGAGTCGTCCAACGCATCGGGCAGGCGCAGCACCACGTGCAGGCCCGCCGCCACCCCGATCGGTTGCCACGTAGGCAGAAGCTGCGACACCGCGGTCAGCAGCGCATCGTGGCGGCGCCGGTAGGAACCGCGGGCGCGGCGCAGGTGCCGGTCGTAACCCCCGCTCCGCAGCAACCGCGCGAACGCCGCCTGGGGCAGTGGGGAGCAGCCGAGATCCGTCAGGTGCTTGCGTTTCACCGTCGTGCCGTACAGGAAAGGCGGCAGCACCAGCCAACCCAGCCGCAGCGCGGGCGCCAGCGTCTTGCTCACGCTCCCCAGGTACACGACCCGCCGCGGGTCCATCGCCTGCATGGCCCGCAGCGCGGGACGGTCGTACCGGTGCTCCGCGTCGTAGTCGTCCTCGATGATCACGCCGTCGCGGGAGCGGGCCCACTCCAGCAACGCGTGCCGGCGGGACGGGTGCAGCGTGGTGCCGAGCGGGAACTGGTGCGCGGCCGTCACGAGCACCGCCCGCACCGCCGCGGGTATCGCCGGCACCACCAGGCCGTCGCAGTCCACCGGCACGGGCACCGGGTCCAACCCGTGCTCCCGCAACAGGTCCAGCTGACCCGGGTGGCCCGGATCCTCCACGCCGATCGCCGTGTGGCCGTGGGCGCGGAGCACCGCCGTCATGAGCGACAGGCCCTCCGCCGCCCCGTGGGTGATCACCATGTTCTCGGCCGTCACCGCGCGGACGCGGCCCAGGTACGCGGTCAGCTCGGCCCGCAGCTCCGGCAGGCCCGCCGGGTCGGGGTAGCCGAGCGTCTCGTCCGGCAGCTCGGACAGCGCGGCCCGCGTCACCGACATCCACTCGGCGCGCGGGAACTCGCTCAGCGCCGGCAAACCCGGGCGCAGGTCGTGCCGCCACCTCGGCGCGGCGGGGAGGGCGCCGGCGGAACCGGCCGGGCCCGCCAGGGTGGTCGCCACCGACGTGCCGGAGCCGCGCTTCGCGGTCAGGTAGCCCTCGGCCGTGAGCTGGCCGTAGGCCGCCGTCACCGTGCCGCGGGCCACGCCGAGCTGCGCGGCCAGGTCCCGGCTGGACGGCAACCGCAGGCCAGGGGCCAGTTGGCCGTCGCGGATCGCGGTGCGGAGGGCGGACTCGACCGTCCGGCCCCGGCCGCCCGCGGACACGACCGGGAGGAGCAGCTCACGCAAAGTGGTCCAGTTGTCAGGCATCAATGTGGAGCTTACGTCTGGACCACTCGGCGGGCGAGGGTGTTCTGGTGCACCTGACCACGACCACGAAGAAGACCCACGCCGTCGCCATGGCCGCGACCGCGACGTCCCTGGTCGGCCTGGCCGTGCCGGTGACCGGCCTGCTCGACGGCTACCCGGTGCTCGCCGCGCAGGCCATCCGGTACGCCATCGGCGCGGCCTGCCTGCTGGTCTGGCTGCTCTCGACCGGCCGGCCCGTGCCGGTGCCGACGGCGAAGGACCTCGTCGGGCTGGGGCTGATGGTCGGCCTCGGCATGCTGGGCTTCAACGCGGCGATCCTCGTCGGGCAGCGGTACGCCACACCCGGGTTCATCGCGGCCATGCTCGGCGCGTCGCCGCTGGTGCTGGCCATCGGCGCGCCGGTGCTGCGGGGGCTTCGGCCGTCGCCGTTCGCCGTCGCCGGGGCCGTGCTCGTGGGGTTCGGCGTGGTGGTGCTCAGCGGCGGCGGGTCGTGGCACGGACCGGGGCTGGTGCTCGCGCTGGTGGTCCTGGCGTGCGAGTCCGCGTTCACGCTCGGCGGGGTGGGGGTCGTCGCACGGCTCGGCGCGGTCGCCGCGTCCATGTGGTCCTGCGTGTTCGCGGCGGTGGGCGGGGCCGTGCTGGCGACCTTCTGGGACGGCGCCGCGGCCTGGCCGGCACCGACGGCCGGCGAGTGGACGGCGATCCTGGTGCTCGGCGTGCTGGTCACGACCGTCGGCTTCGCGTTCTGGTACACGGGGGTGTCGGTGCTCGGCGCGGACCGGGCCGGCGTGCTGACCGGGCTCATGCCGGTCGCCGGCCTGGTCACCGCGGTCCTGCTGGGCCGCCAGCCGCTGACCCTGGTCGCGGCCGGCGGCACCATGATCGTCGCCGCCGGCTGCGCACTCGGGTTGTTTCAGCCACCCCGGGCCATGCGGAGCACGTCCAGTGCCTCGTCCAGCTGAGCCTCGGTGAGCGCGCCGTTCGTGACGTGGCCGCGTTCCAGCACCACCTCGCGGATCGTCCGGCGCTCCTTCAGCGACTGCTTCGCGATCGACGCCGCCTCCTCGTAGCCGAGGTAGCGGTTGAGCGGCGTGACGATCGACGGGGACGACTCGGCCAGCTCACGCATCCGGTCCACATTGGCCACGACGCCGTCGAAAACCTTGTCCGCCAACAGCTTCGCCACCGCGGAGAGCAGGCGCGCGGACTCCAGCACGTTGCGGGCGATGACCGGCAGCATGACGTTCAGCTGGAAGTTGCCCTGCGAGCCTGCGAACGCGACGGCCGCGTCGTTGCCGATGACCTGTGCGACGACCATCATCGTGGCCTCGGAGATCACCGGGTTGACCTTGCCGGGCATGATCGACGACCCCGGCTGCAGATCGGGCAGCGCCAGCTCGCCGAGGCCGGTGCGGGGGCCGGAACCGAGCCAGCGGACGTCGTTCGCGATCTTGAACAGGGCCACCGCGACCGTCCTGAGCTGGCCGGACAGCTCCACGACGCCGTCCTGGGACGCCTGCGCCTCGAAGTGGTCGCGGGCCTCGGTCAGGGGCAGCCCGGTCAGCGACGCCAGCTCGGCGGACACGGCCGCGCCGAAGCCGTCCGGTGCGTTCAGGCCGCTGCCGACCGCGGTGCCGCCGATCGGCAGCTCACCCAGCCTGGGCAGGGTGTCGTTGAGCCGCTCGACGCCGTAGCGGACCTGGGCGGCCCACGCCCCCGCCTCCTGACCGAGCGTGACCGGGACCGCGTCCATCAGGTGCGTGCGGCCGGACTTCACGGCCTCCGCCCACTCGGCGGCGCGGCGCTCGATGGTGGCCGCCAGGTGCTCCAGCGCGGGGATGACGTCCCGGACGACGGCCTCGGTGGCGGCGACGTGGATGGTCGTCGGGAACGTGTCGTTGGACGACTGCGACGCGTTGACGTGGTCGTTCGGGTGCACGTCCCGGCCGAGGGCCTTGCTCGCGAGGGTGGCGATGACCTCGTTGGCGTTCATGTTCGACGACGTGCCCGAGCCGGTCTGGAACACGTCGATGGGGAAGTGCTCGTCGTGCCGCCCGTCGGCCACCTCGTCGGCCGCGCTCGCGATGGCCTTCGCGAGGTCGGCGTCCAGCACCCCGAGCCGCTCGTTGACTCTGGCAACAGCCCCCTTGAGCAGGCCGAGCGCGCGGATCTGGGCGCGCTCGAGGCCACGGCCGGAGATGGGGAAGTTCTCGACGGCGCGCTGCGTCTGGGCCCGCCAGAGCGCGTCGGCCGGGACTCGCACCTCTCCCATCGTGTCGTGCTCGATCCTGAACTGATTCTCGGTCATGTAACCAGTTTGGTCGCCCATCGCGGGCCTCGCCCCGGTAGCTTGTGGTGTTGCCGGACACGTTCTCCCACCACATGGCGGTACAGATGACCGAGACCCCGTCCGAAGTCGACCTGCTGATCGTCGGTGCCGGCCCGACCGGGCTGTTCGCGGCGTACTACGCGGGGTTCCGCGAGATGTCGATCGCGATCGTCGACGCGCTGCCGGAGGCCGGCGGGCAGGTGACGGCCATGTACCCGGAGAAGAAGATCTTCGACGTGGCCGGCTTCCCGTCGATCGTCGGCCGGGACCTCGTCGCCCAGCTGGTCGAGCAGGCGGACCAGTTCAAGCCGACGTACCTGCTCGGCCGCAAGGCCCGCACGGTGACCGAGGTGGACGGCGGCTACGACGTCGGGCTCGACGACGGGGCCACCATCCGCGCCGGCGCGATCCTGATCACCGCCGGGATGGGTGAGTTCACGCCGCGGCCGCTGCCGGCCGGCGACGGGTGGTTCGGGCGCGGCGTGGTGAACTTCGTGCCGTCGCTGGAGGAACACCGGGACCAGGACGTCGTCGTGGTCGGCGGCGGTGACTCGGCGTTCGACTGGGCGCTGTCACTGCACGGGATCGCGCGGTCGATCACGCTCGTCCACCGGCGCAACAAGTTCCGGGCCTTCGCGGCGACCGTGCGGCAGGTGCGCGAGCTCGGCGTGCCGATCATCACCGACGCGCAGGTGGTGGCGGTGCGTGGGGACGAGCACGTGACCGAGGTCGAGCTGTCGGTCGCCTCCGACCCGGCGCCGGTCGTGCTGCCCGCCCAGACGGTGGTCGCCGCGCTGGGTTTCACGGCGGACCTGGGGCCGATCGAGTCGTGGGGCCTGGAGATCACCAAGCGCGCGGTAGCGGTCGACACGACGATGAAGACGGCGCGGGACCGGATCTACGCGGCCGGCGACATCGCGGCGTACCCGGGCAAGGTGAAGCTGATCGCGACCGGCTTCGGCGAGGCCGCGACGGCCGTGAACAACATCGCGGTGACCCTGAACCCGGACGCGCACCTGTTCCCGGGCCATTCCAGCGACGTGAGCTGAGCGGGCCGGTCAGGCCACGACCTGCACCAGCTGGCCCGGCTGGAGCGCGTTGAAGAACGCCTGGGCGTCGGCCATGGTCAGGCGGATGCAGCCGTGGGAGTCCTCGTCCAGCCGGCCTTCGTGGAAGGCGATGCCGCCGGGGGCGAAGAAGACGGAGTACGGCATCGGGTCGCCGTAGATGCTGCTCGTGTGTTCCTGGTCCTTCCACGCGACCGGCCAGGTGCCCGTCGGGGTCGGGTTGGTCGTGCCGCCGTGGGTCATCGGCACCGGGCCGAGGTCCACGACGCCGTTCGTCATCAGCCAGGCCTGCCTGGTCGACAGGCTCACGCACGCCCTGATCTCCGGGCCGCACGGCGGCGGAGCCGGCGCCTCGGCCGGTGCCCCGGTCGTCGCCGGAGCGGAATTGTCGGTGCTCGTTGGTAGCGTGGAAATCGGGGGGCCCCCGGGCGCACGAGTGGGACTTTCGTGCAGTTGGTCGGGGGTTTCCGCTGGTGAGGTCGTCGGGGCTGGGCCGGCCGCGGCCTGTGCGGCGCAGCCTGACAGCGCCGCCACGGCCAGCAGGGCCAGGCCCGCCAGTTCGCGTCTCATGCCCACTACCCACGACGGCGCGCCGCCGTGGGTTGCCTACTGGACGACCTGAACCTTGTCGCCCACGGACAGCGAGTTGTAGTAGGTCTCGGCGGCGTCCGGGCCCAGGTGGATGCAGCCGTGCGACTCCTGGCTCAGGCTGCCCTGGTGGAACGCGATGCCGCCGTTGAAGAACACCGAGAACGGCATCGGCGCGTTGTTGAACTCACGGGAGAGGTGGTCGATGTCCTTCCAGCCCACGGAGAACGTGCCCGGCGGGGTGCGGTAGCCGGCGCGGCCGGACGTGATCTTGACCGGGCCGTAGGTGACCGCGCCGTCCTTGAGCAGCCACGACTGGTTCGAGGACAGGTCCACGCAGGCGTCGACGCCGGCGCCGCACGGCACGCCGGCTGGTGGGGGTGGCGGCGGGGGCGTGGTCTTCACGATCGTCTCGTTGGCGGCCCCCACCTCGGGCAGCGGCGGCAGTACCGGCTTCTCCGCCGGCGCCTGCGTGGTCGACGAGGTGGACGTCGTGGTCGGCGTCGGGCGAGCCGGGTCTGGCGCGGCCGTGTCCTCGCCGCCGCAGGCCGTGAGTAACCCGATGCTCAGCAGGGCGAGTCCCACCAGGAGTCTGGGGCGCATACCCGATCTGACGCCACGGCGGCGCGCGGCGTTGTTCTGGTGATCCAACTGTTACGGGATCTACGGGGGATCTACGGGAGCGGCGGGATCTTGTCGTGCGCCTGTGCCTCCGACAGCCGGTCGAAGTCGACCGTGGAGTACTGGCGGAGCTTCTCCAGGCGGTGGAAGCCGTCGATCATGCGGACCGTGCCGGACTTCGAGCGCATCACGATGGACTGCGTGGTGGCGCCGCCGGTGCGGTAGTGCACGCCGCGCAGCAGGTCACCGTCGGTGATGCCGGTCGCGCAGAAGAACGCGTTGTCGCCGCTCACCAGGTCGTTCGTGGTCAGCACCCGGTCGAGGTCGTGACCCGCGGCGACGGCCTTCGCGCGCTCCTCGTCGTCACGTGGCCACAGGCGGCCCTGGATCGCGCCGCCCATGCACTTGAGCGCACACGCCGCGATGATGCCCTCCGGGGTGCCGCCGATGCCGATCAGCATGTCCACACCGGTGTTCGGGCGGGCCGCGGAGATCGCGCCGGCGACGTCGCCGTCGGAGATGAAGTGGATGCGGGCACCCGCCTGGCGAACGGCCTTCACCAGGTCGGCGTGCCGGGCACGGTCGAGGATGCAGACGGTCACGTCGGACACGTCCGTGTGCTTGGCCTTCGCGACGCGGCGGATGTTCTCGGCGACCGGCGCGGTGAGGTCGATGACGTCGGCCGCCTCCGGGCCGACCGCCAGCTTCTCCATGTAGAACACGGCGGACGGGTCGAACATGGCACCCCGCTCGGTGGCCGCGAGCACCGCGATCGCGTTCGGCATGCCCTTGGACATCAGCGTGGTGCCGTCGATCGGGTCGACGGCGACGTCGCACTCGGGGCCCTCGCCGTTGCCGACGTGCTCGCCGTTGTACAGCATGGGCGCCTGGTCCTTCTCGCCCTCGCCGATGACCACGACGCCCCGCATCGAGACGGTGCCGATGAGCTTGCGCATGGCGTCGACCGCCGCGCCGTCGCCGCCGTTCTTGTCGCCGCGGCCGACCCAGCGGCCCGCGGCCATGGCGGCGGCCTCGGTGACCCGGACCAGCTCCAGCGCGAGGTTGCGATCCGGCTCCTCCGGCCGGCGGTCCTGGCTGGTGGTCTGGGTCGTGGTCATGCCGCCTCCCGGGCTTTTCGCGCCTGCCGAACGGACCCTTAGATCCTCCCAGATTTCGGGACGCGGGTGGTTACGTGAGCGGCGTGAGGGTCGTCTCGGCGGGTTTGCGACCATGGGTTTCGTGAGCGAAGGCGGACATCCCGGGCGGGGCGGGCTGCGGATGCGCGACATGGTGGGCGCCATGGTCGTGCTCGTGGCGATCATCGGCGTGGTCATGGCGTTCTACGGGGGTTGCTCGTTCAGCCCCGGGCGGCCCACGGTCGACTCCGCGGCGGTGCCGTCGGCCGACGCGTCCGGCGAGCTGACACGCACGGCCAGGTCGGTGGCGTTCGCCGTGCGGGAGCCCGCCGTGCCGAAGGGCTGGCGGGCGAACTCCGCCGACACCTCCTCGGTGGGAGCCGGCGAGGTGGTCGTCCGGGTCGGCTGGGTGACGTCCTCGGGGAAGTACCTGCAGCTGTCCCAGTCCGGCGGGACCGTGGCGGACGTGCTCGTCAAGGAGACCGGGCAGGCCGAGGCCCCGCGCGCCGACGGCTCGGTCGAGGTGGATGGCGTGACCTGGACCAGCTACCCCGCGCGCCGGGACGAGCCGGCCTGGGTGACCACGCTGGACGGGACCGTGCTGCTGGTCACGGGCAGCGCCCCCGAGTCGGAGTTCCGCGAGCTGGCCGCCGCCACGCAGGACGCGACGCCGCTGGCCCGCTAGCGGAATCTGGCGCCGGCGGCACCACCGCCTGCGATTGACCCGTCAGCGGCACTCAGGCCTTCGCCCGCCAGCAGGTGGTCAGGTGGTCGTCCACCATGCCCGTCGCCTGCATGAGGGCATAGGCGGTCGTCGGGCCGACGAAGGCGAAGCCCCGTTTCTTCAGTTCTTTCGCCATCGCCTTGGACTCCGGGGTGATGGCTGGGATGTCCGAGGTCAGCTTCGGGCGCTTGCGCTTCGCCGGGGGTGGGGCGAACGACCACAGCAGGTCGTCGAGGGGCACGTCCAGGTCGGCGATGGCGTGGGCGTTGCGGATCGTCGCCTCGATCTTGGCTCTGTTGCGGATGATCGAGACGTCGTTCATCAGGCGTTCGACGTCGCCCTCGTCGAACTCGGCCACCTTCTTCGGTTCGAAGCCGGCGAACACGCGGCGGAACGCCTCGCGTTTGCGCAGGATCGTCAGCCACGACAGGCCCGACTGGAACGCCTCCAGCGACAGCCGCTCGTACAGCGCCGACTCGCCGTGCAGCGGGACGCCCCACTCCTCGTCGTGGTAGGCGGCGTAGTCGTCCGTCGAGTTGCCCCACGGGCAGCGTGGCACGCCGTCCGCACCGGGCAGGGCGGCCGTCACTGCTGCTCGGGCGAGGCAGCCGACGCGAGGCGCTCGCGTAACTCGTCCACCTCGGCCCGTAAGTCCTCCAGCTCCCCGCCCAGCCGGCGCAGGACCCAGTCGACCTCGGACATCTTGTAGCCGCGCACGACCAGCTGGAACCGGACGTTGCGGACGTCTTCCCCCGTGACCCCGGACGACGGCAGGCGGGTGGGCGAGGCACCCGGCGGCAACGCCGGGAGCTCCTCGCCCCGCCCGAACACGACCGAGGACAGCAGGAAGACCACGGCCGCCACGAGCATCATGACGACCAGGTAGATCAGTGCTGTGGTCACGCCAAGAGGATGGCACAGGCCACCGACATTCAGCGGACCAGCAGCTCACGCATGGGAGGGCGGTCCTCGACGACCACTCCGGCGGTGTCCGGCAGCCACTCCTCGTCCACCTGGACGAACTGCGTCAGCGCACCCGCGTGCGACGGCAGCATCCCGCACCGCGCCAGCGCCGTGCCCAGGATCTGCCGCGCCATCAGCCCCAGCGCCCGCAGCGGCTGGTTGCGGTGCCGCCGCACCCCCAGGTTGACCTGCGCGATCCCGTTCAACCCGACGATCTTGTGCGCGTCGAGCAGCAACCCGATCTCCACGCCGTAACCGGACGCGAACGGCACCGCCTCCAGCAACGCCCGTGTCCCCGCGTACTCGCCGCCCAGCGGCTGGATCACGCCGGTCAGCTCCGGGCGCAGCGTGGACAGCAGGGGCCGCGCCATCAGCTCGGTCACCCGGCCGCCACCCGAGCCGGCCGAGCCCTCGGAGGTCAGCGGTCGCCGGTAGAAACCCTTGACCAGGTGGACATCCGGCGTCAGCAGCATCGGGCCGAGCAGGCGCGGCACGAACTCCGGGTCCGGGTCGATGAGGTCCGAGTCGAGGAACACCAGCAGGTCGCCGGTGGTCGCCGCCAGGGACCGCCACAGGACCTCGCCCTTGCCGGGCACGGGTTCCAGCTCGGGCAACACCTCGTTGCGGCGTACCACCCGAGCACCGGCCGCGAGGGAGACCTCGACCGTGCGATCGGAGGAACCGGAGTCGAGGACCACCAGCTCGTCCACGAGCGTGCCCACGAGCGGCCGGACCGACGCGATGACGTCGGCGACCGTGGCCTCCTCGTTGAGTGCCGGCAGCACCACGCTGACCGTGCGGGAACCCTTCGCCCGCAACAACTCTTCCATTGTCCATGATGGGCTCTGCCAGGTCCGCTCCGCGAACCACGTGCGCGCGTCCGCCTGCATCACGCCAACGCCCGCAGGCATCGGGCTGGCGGGCGGGTGCCCCGGATACTCGCCACCATCTCGACCACCTTCCTGGTTCTGGCCACCTCGTGCGCGCGGAACACCCGCGCGCCTGCCATCGCCGCGACCGACGTCGCCGCGAGGGTGCCGTCCACTCGGTCGGTGCGGCCCGCGCCGAGTGTCTCGCCGATGAAGTCCTTGTTGGACAACGCCATCAGCACCGGCCAGCCGGTGCCCACGAGCTCGTCGAGCCGCCGCAGCAGCTCGAGGCCGTGCCAGGTGTTCTTGCCGAAGTCGTGCGTCGGGTCGATCAGGACCCCGTCCGCGGGCACGCCCAGTGCGACCAGGCGTTCCGCGCGGGCGACCAGCTCGGCCACGACCTCGGCGACCACGTCCAGGTACCGGACGCGGTGCGGATCGGTTCGGGGAGTGGCTCCCCCGGTGTGTGAGCAGACGATGCCGACGCCGAACTCGGCGGCGACCTCGGCCAGGCGGGAGTCCGCGCCGGCCCACGTGTCGTTGATGAGGTCCGCGCCGGCCAGGCAGGCCTCGCGACCCACCTCGTGCCGCCAGGTGTCCACGCTGATCACGACGTCCGGATGCCGTTCCCGGACTTTCGCGACGAACGGGACAACTCGGCGGATCTCCTCGCCGGTGTCGACCCGCTCCCCGTGCGCGCCGGCACGGACGCCGCCGATGTCCACGATGTCCGCGCCCTCCGCGACCACCCGGTCGACCGCGGCGAGGGCCTCCCGCTCCTCGAACGTCGCACCGCGGTCGTAGAAGGAGTCCCTGGTGCGGTTGACGATCGCCATCACCAGTGCGCGGTCCTGGGGGACCTCACGGCTGCCGAAGCGAAGTGTGCTCACTCGCCAAGAGTGCCACGGGCCGCCGGCGAAAACGCGGTGTGATACACCGAGGTCACAATTGGTGATGCCGCGTTAATGCGTTTCTTCCCAGGCTTGGTAGGCCTCCTCGACGACGCGGACCGCGTCGTCGATGTCGTCGGTGAGGTGCAGGAGAGCGATGTCCTTGTCGCCGATCTTGCCCTCGGCGTACACCGTGCTCCGCAGCCACTGGTACAGCCCGTCCCAGTAGGAGCGTCCGAAGAGGACGACCGGGAACTTCGTGACCTTCTTCGTCTGCACCAGGGTGAGCGCCTCGAACAGCTCGTCGAGCGTGCCGAAGCCGCCGGGCAGGCAGATGAACGCCTGCGCGTACTTGATGAACATCGTCTTGCGCGCGAAGAAGTACCGGAAGTTGACGCCGAGGTCGACCCACGGGTTGATGCCCTGCTCGAACGGCAGCTCGATGCCGAGGCCGATGGACAGCCCGCCGGCCTCCGAGCAGCCGCGGTTCACGGCCTCCATCGAGCCGGGACCGCCGCCGGTGATGGCCGCGTAACCCGCGCGGGCGAGCGCCGCGCCGATCTCGACGCCGAGCTTGTACTCCGGGTGGTCGCGTTGCGTGCGGGCGGACCCGAACACCGTGACCGCCCGCGGTACCTCGGCCAGCGCCCCGAACCCCTCGACGAACTCGGCCTGGATACGCAGCACGCGCCACGGGTCGGTGTGCACCCAGTCGGCGGGGCCGCGGGAGTCGAGCAGCCGCTGGTCGGTGGTGGAGGCCTCTTCCCGGCGTGACCTGCGCAGCACGACGGGTCCGCGCTGCTTCTCGGCCGGGTGTTCGTTGTCCTCCTGCTGGATCGTCATTGGCGCGAGTTTATGCGGTCGTCCTGGCCAGGACGTCACGAACATCACAAAGAGCGAAGCCCAGGAGGTTAAGTCCACGCCACCTGCGCGGGTCGTGCACGCCGGGGTTGTTCCTGCCGAGGCCGACGCCCCAGATCCGGTCCCGGGGACTGGCCTCGACCAGCACCTGGTCCCCGGTGCCCAGCAGGAACTCCCGTAAGTCGTCGTGCTGGCCGAACTTGTGGCGCCCGGCGTCGACGACGATCTCGTAGCGGGCGGCCACCCACGCCTCCTGGTCGAAGCCACTCGCCTGCCTGCCCAGCGCCTTCGCCTCCTTCGGGGTGGCCGCACGCAGGACGCGTGCCGCGGTCTCGTGGTCGCCGAACATCGTCGCCTTGCGCCACATCATGTAGTGCTCGGCGGTGGCGAAGGTGTGGCCGTCCACCGAGAAGGACGCGGGCCACCACTGGCTGAGGCAGCCGAGCCCGGCCGAACCGTCCTGCTCGGGCGCGTGCCCGTAGAACGGCAGGAAGGCGACGGTGGCACCCCGTTCGATGGCGGCTGTCAGTTCGTCTCTGCTGCGCATGCCGACAGGGTGCCGCAGTGCACCGACAATTCAGGCGAGGAACTCCGCCAGGACCTCCGCGCAGCGGGTGATGTCCGCGACCGGCACGTGTTCCTGCTGGGTGTGGGCCAGGGTGGGGTCGCCGGGGCCGAAGTTCACGGCCGGCATGCCCAGCGCGGCGAAGCGGGCCACGTCGGTCCAGCCCAGCTTGGCCACCGGGGTGCCGCCGGCCGCCGTCACCAGCTCGGCCGCGGCCGGGGCGGTCAGGCCCGGCAGGGCGCCCGCGGCCTGGTCCGTGACGGTCACGTCGTAGCCCGCGAACACCTCACGCAGGTGGGCCTCGGCGTCCGCTGGGGACCTGTCCGGGGCGAAGCGGTGGTTGATCGTCAGCACGGCGCCGTCCGGGACGACGTTGCCGCTCACCCCGCCCTCGATCCGGACCGCCTGCAGGCCCTCGCGGTACCGGCAGCCGTCGATGTCGACCATGCGGGGCTCGTAGGCGGCCAGCACGGCCAGGGCATCCCCCAGCGCGTGGATCGCGTTCTCACCCATCCACGCGCGGGCCGTGTGGGCGCGGCGGCCGGACGTGCGGACCTCGATCCGCATCGTGCCCTGGCACCCCGCCTCGACCACCGCGTTCGACGGCTCGCAGACGACGGCCAGGTCGCCACGCAGCCACTCCGGCAGCTCGCGCTCGATCCGGCCGAGGCCGTTGCGGTCGGCCTCGATCTCCTCGCAGTCGTAGAACACGAACGTCACGTCGTGGCGGGGCGTGGGCAGGGTCGCGGCCAGGTGCAGCATGACCGCGTCGCCGCCCTTCATGTCCACCGTGCCGAGGCCGTGGAGGACGCCCTCGCTCCGGCGCAGCGGCAGGTTGTCGTTGACCGGGACCGTGTCGAGGTGGCCGGCCAGGACCACCCGGGACTCCCGGCCCAGACAGGTGCGCGCCAGCACCGAGTTGCCGGAGCGCACCACGGACAGGTGGGGCGCCTGTGTGCGCAGCGCGTCCTCGACGGCGGACGCCAGGACCGCCTCGTCGCCGGACACGCTCGGGACGTCGACCAGGGCCGCGGTCAGCTCGACGGGGTCACCGGCAAGGTCCAGGTTGATGGTCACGCCCAGGAAGCTACCGTTGCCCCGTGACTAGTGCAGACACCACCGGTGCGTCCGGCGTCGGGCTCGCGACCATCACCGACGACGGCACCGTTCTCGACACCTGGTTCCCGCACCCCAAGCTGGACGGCAACGCGGTACCGGGCACGCAGCGGCTGTCCGAGCAGGAGGCCGCCGACGAGCTCGGCGCCCGGGTGTCCGCGCTGCTCGGCCCCGACGACGACCGCGAGGTCGAGGTCGTCGCCGTGCGGACCGGCACCGCGGACCTCGCCGAGCCGCCGCGCGACGCCTACGACGTCTACCTGCGGCTGCACCTGCTCTCACACCGTCTCGTCAGGCCGCACGGCGCCAACCTCGACGGCGTCTTCGGCCTGTTGGCCAACGTCGTGTGGACCAACCACGGCCCGTGCCGCGTCGAGGGCTTCGCCGCCACCCAGCTGCGGCTGCGGGCCCGCGGGCCGGTCACCGTGTACGGCGTCGACAAGTTCCCGCGCATGGTCGACTACGTGGTCCCGGCGGGTGTGCGCGTCGCCGACGCGGACCGGGTGCGGCTCGGCGCGCACCTCGCGACCGGCACGACCGTCATGCACGAGGGCTTCGTCAACTACAACGCCGGCACGCTCGGCGCGTCGATGGTCGAGGGCCGCATCTCCGCGGGCGTGATCGTCGGCGACGGGTCGGACGTCGGCGGCGGCGCGTCGATCATGGGCACGCTCTCCGGCGGCGGCAAGGAGACGATCTCACTCGGCCAGGGCTGCCTCATCGGCGCCAACGCCGGCATCGGCATCTCCCTGGGCGACAACTGCGTGGTGGAGGCCGGTCTGTACGTCACCGCCGGCACCAAGATCAGCCTCCCCGATGGACGGTTGGTCAAGGCCCGCGAACTGTCCGGACAGGACAACCTCCTGTTCCGCCGCAACTCGGCGACCGGCGCCGTGGAGGTCGTCGAGCGAACGGGAGTCGGCGTGGAGTTGAACGCAGCCTTGCACGCGAACTAACGTCGAGGGTGTGACCGCCGTGATGACACCCCCTGGAGCATGGATCGCCGAGCAGCTTGACGAGCTGCACGTACACGGTGCGGTGGCGCTGGAAGGCGCCGACCCCGAGGGCGTGCACCAGTTACGGGTGGCGGTGCGGCGGATCCGGGCGGTGCTGAAGGCGTCACGCTTCGACGACGGTGGTGTGCTGCTGGCCGAGCTGCGCTGGTTCTTCGGCGAGCTCGGCCCGCTGCGTGACCTGGACGTGCTGCTCGACCGGTTCCGCGGCGACACGGAGGGCTTCTCGCCCGAGGAGATGGTCGCGTTCGAGCGCCTGCTCAAGGGCCTGCGGTCCGAGCGTGGTGCGGCGCGCCGGCGGGCCAACCGGGCCTTGCGTGGCGAGCGGTACCAGCAGCTGCTGGCGACACTGGCCGCTACCGACGTCACCCCGCGCGCCGCGGCCGGGACCGGCCTGCTCGCGGAGATCGTGAAGCCGTTCCGGAAGCTGCGCAAGGCCGTCGCGGAGGCCGGACCGGACCCGGAGGACGAGGTGCTGCACGCCCTGCGCATCCGGGGCAAGAAACTGCGGTACGCGGCGGAGCTGGCCGCCCCGGCGGGCGGCAAGCCGGTGCGCAGGCTGGTCAAGGCGACCAAGCGCATGCAGGACGTGCTCGGCGAGCACCAGGACGCGTGCATCGCCGAGCAGCGGGTGCGTGCCCTGGTCGCCGACGACGCGAGCGAGGCGTTCGTGGCCGGCCGGCTGGTCGAGCGGGAACGCAACAGGCAGGCCGCGGCCCGCGGGGAGTGGTACGAGGCGTACCAGGAGGTCGAGCGGAACGCGGTGGCGCTACCCAGCTAGCCGCTTCGCCGCCGCCTCGACCCGCTCGTCGGTCGCCGTGAGCGCGACGCGGACGTGCCGGTCGCCGGTCGGGCCGTAGAACGTGCCGGGGGCGACCAGGATGCCGCGGGCCGCCAGCCGGTCGACGGTGGCCCAGGCGTCCTCGCCACGGGTGGCCCACAGGTACAGGCCCGCCTCGGAGTGGTCGATCGTGAAGCCCGCGTCCTCGAGTGCCGTCCGCAGGACTGCCCGGCGGGCCGCGTACCTGGCCTTCTGCTCGGCGACGTGCGTGTCGTCGGACAGGGCGGCGGTGATGGCGGCCTGGACGGGGTGGGGGACGATCATGCCGGCGTGCTTGCGGATCGTCAGCAGCCGCTTCACCAGCGCGGGGTCACCCGTTACGTAACCCGCCCGGTAGCCGGCCAGGCACGACGACTTGGACAGCGAGTGCACGGCCAGCAGCCCGTCGAGTGAACCGCCGGACACGGACGGGTGCAGGATCGAGACGGGTTCCGACTCCCAGCCGAGCGTGAGATAACACTCGTCGGACACCACGACCGCACCGCACGAGCGGCCCCACTCGACCACCTTCCGCAGGTGCTCGACGGGCAGCACGCGGCCGGTCGGGTTCGAGGGAGAGTTGAGCCACACCAGCTTGGGCCTGGCCGGACCGGCCGCGACCGTGCTGTCCGAGCGCAGGACCGACGCCCCCGCCAGCCGGACGCCCACCTCGTAGGTCGGGTAGGCCAGCGGCGGAATCACCACCAGGTCACCGGTGCCGGCGCCGAGCAGCGTCGGCAGCCAGGCGACCAGCTCCTTGGACCCGATCGTCGGCAGGACCGCCTCGACGTCGACGTGCACGCCGTGCCGCCGGGCCAGGGCGTCGACGGCGGCCTGGCGCAGGGCGGGGGTGCCGTGCGTGGTCGGGTAGCCGGGAATCCACGCGGCACCCGTCAGCGCCTCCTGGATGACCGCTGGCACGGGGTCGACGGGCGTGCCGATCGACAGGTCCACGACCCCGTCCGGGTGCGCGCGAGCGCGGGCACCGGCGTCCGCCAGGGTGTCCCAGGGAAAGTCGGGGAGCTGAATGGTCACTCGTCGTGCTGGACGGGCGGCAGGTCCTTGATCCACTGGGGGTCGTTGCCCGTCTTGCCCACCTTGGCCGCACCGCCCGGCGAGCCGAGCTCGTCGAAGAAGTCGACGTTGGCCTTGGTGTACTCCTTCCACTGGTCGGGGACGTCGTCCTCGTAGTAGATGGCTTCCACCGGGCAGACCGGCTCACAGGCGCCGCAGTCCACGCACTCGTCGGGGTGGATGTAGAGCATCCGGTCCCCTTCGTAGATGCAGTCGACCGGGCACTCTTCGATGCACGCCTTGTCGAGCAGGTCGATGCATGGCTCGGCGATCACGTAGGTCACTGCTTCTCCTGTGTATGTCCAGCATGTCGAGCAAGGGTGAGGTTACCGGCCGCCGCTAGTATCCCTCTCGGCTGCCGGCTCACCGAGACGGCCCCAGTGTGGTGGCGAGCACCTTGCCAAGCACGATCGCGGAAGGTAGAGCACCGCACGCGAACAGCAGGAGCGATCGCCAGTCCGAGACCAGCACGAGGTCCCCGCCCGGTCCGAACATGCCGAACACGGCCACCGCGAGGATCCAGCCGATCAGCGGCGCGGCCGCGACCAGCAGCTTCGGCGACACCCGGCCGGCCACACTCACCAGCCACGGCGTCGTGAGGGCCGCCACCAGGGCACTCACGGGCACCGGGAGACCACCCAGCGTGTACGGCAGCAGGTACCCGTCGAACCGCAGCGGCAGGAACATCAGCTCCACGATCCCGAGCACGACCGCGTCCAGCACGAGCACAGCCAGCGTCAACCAGTCCTTGACCGGCAACCGTGCCGGTTCGGCCGTCACGTGAGCCCGCCGAACAGGTCGGTCTCGGCACCCGCACCCGGCCCCCGGCCCAGCACGTAGAACTCGGCGGGCGGGATGGGCTGCGCGATGCCGTTGGTCAGCGCGTAGGCCAGCTCACCGTCGCCGCCGTGCCACACGGAGATCTGCGTCGAGTGCGCCGCCAGGGCCCGCGTCTTGACGGAGAGGACCTCGGACGTGTCGATGACCGTGGTGATCCGCTCGTCGTCGGTCACGGGCAGCTCACCCGGCTCGGGCAGCCGGAACGGCAGGTCGGCGACCTGTGCGAGCTCGGCGACCCCCTCCTCGGTGGCCCGGCGCGAGGTGACGGCGAAGAAGAGCCGGTCGACGGCGTCGTCGCAGGCCGCCATGGTGATCTCGTGCGCCCGGATGTGGTCGGGGTGGCCGTAGCCGCCGTCCGGCCCGTACGTGACCACGACCTGGGGCCGCACGTCCGCGATGACCTCGGCCAGCGCCTCGGCCTGCGTGCCGAGGTCCCCGGCGGCGAACGCCCTCGGGTGCTCGTTCGCGGCGACCCCCGCCATGCCCGAGTCCCGCCAGCGGCCCACCCCGCCGAGCCAGCGGTGGTCGGAGACCCCGAGCGCCGCGCACGCGGCCCGCAGCTCGCCGATCCGGTACCCGCCGAGCTGGTCGGCGGCGTCCGCGGCCAGCTCACGCAGGCTGTCGGGGATGATCTCGCCCTCCTCGCCGAGCGTGCACGTGACCAGCGTGACCTGCACACCGGCGGCCGCGTACCGGGCGATCGTGCCGCCCGTCCAGAGGCTCTCGTCGTCGGGGTGCGCGTGCACGAGCAGCAGTCGCGGCGCGGCGGTGAGCGTCATCAGGCAATCGTCCGTATCCGTTGGTCCAACCAGACGGTCAGGATATCGACGGGCCACCCGGTGAATCAGTCAGATGTCCTGATTCGGGGGTCCATCCAGGCGGTCAGGATGTCCACGATCATCAGGACGACCACGAACAACAGCACCGAGTAGACCGCGACGATGATCACGACCGGTTGGTTGTTCTCGAGCATCGAGCGGTAGAACAGGTAGCCGAGGCCCGGGTACTGGAAGATCGTCTCGATGATGACCGTGCCGCCCAGCAGCGCGCCCAGCTGGATGCCGAGGATCTCGGTGACCGGGATCAGGGCGTTGCGGGCCGCGTGCTTGAACACCACCTTGCGCTCGGTCAGCCCCTTGGCACGCGCGGTCCGGACGTAGTCCGCGTTCAGGACCTCCAGCATCGAGCCGCGGGTCAGGATGACGACGAACGCGAGCGCGTGGGTCCCGAGCACGACCGCCGGCAGGATCAGGTCCTGCAGCCACGACGTCTCGACGCCGATCGTCCTGGGTAATAGCGGGAACGCCTCCCAGCCGAACACCGTGACGCCGGACAGCGTGTTCCGCAGCACGACGCCGACCACGAGCGTCGGGACCGACAGGAGCACGACCACCGCGGTCGTGATCACGAGGTCCACGAACGAGTGGCGGAACCACGCGGCCAGGATCCCGAGCGTGATGCCCAGCACGACCTGGATCAACATCGCCGCCAGGGCGAGCCGCAGCGTGTTCGGCGCCACCTCCGCGAGCAGGTCGATGATCGGGCGCCGTTGCCGCAGGTCGATGCCGAGGTTGCCGGTCGCGAGGTTCGCCACGAAGTGGACGTACCGCACGAGCAGCGGCTGGTCGATCCCGAACGTCGCGTTCAGGTTCGCCCTGACCTGCGGGTCCTGCATGCGCGGCCCGATCATCTCGAACGGGTCGCCCCACTCGGTGACCGCGATCAGGGCGCCGAACGTCGTCACCAGGATGACGAAGATCGCCCGCGCCGCCCTGCGCACTAGGAACTTGCCCAAGGGACCTCCCAGCCCCCGGGCGAGGAGGTACTACGCGCGTACCACCTCGCGAAGTGATGCGAAGTGGCAGGAGGCCTGGTGGCCCTGCCCGCCGGCGACGTCGTACAGCGGCGGCGGCTCCTCGATGCAGCGGCGCTGGTCGGACTCGGCCAGCTGCTCGAACTTCCAGCAGCGCGTGCGGAACCGGCAGCCGGACGGCGGGTTGGCCGGGTTCGGCACGTCGCCGCGCAGCACGATGCGCTCGCGCTGCCGCTCCAGCTTCGGGTCCGGGATCGGCACCGCCGAGATCAGCGCCTGCGTGTACGGGTGGTACGGCCGGTCGAACAGGTCGTCCCGATCGGCGATCTCCACCACGTTGCCCAGGTACATCACCGCCACGCGGTCGGCGATGTGCCGGACCACGGACAGGTCGTGCGCGATGAACAGGTACGTCAGCCCCAACTCGTCCTGCAGGTCCTCCAGCAGGTTCACGATCTGGGCCTGGATCGACACGTCCAGCGCGGACACCGGCTCGTCCAGCACGATGAACTTCGGGTTCATGGCGATCGCGCGGGCGATGCCGACGCGCTGGCGCTGGCCGCCGGAGAACTCGTGCGGGTAGCGGTCCGCGTACTCCTCCGCGAGGCCCACGGTGTCCAGCAGGTCGCTGATGGTCTTGCGGGTCACCTCCTGGCCGAGCAGCCGGTACTTCTCGGACAGGATCTGCCGGATCGTCATGCGCGGGTTCAGCGACGCGTACGGGTCCTGGAACACGATCTGCATGTCCCGCCGTGCCCGGCGCAGGTTCTCCTTGCCGAGCGCGGTGATGTCCACCCCGTCCAGCACCGTGCGGCCGGCCGTCGGCTCGATCAGCCGCAGGATCGCCCGCGCGGTCGTCGACTTGCCGCAGCCGGACTCGCCCACCAGCGCGACCGTCTGGCCGCGGAACACGTCGAGGCTGACCCCGTCGACCGCCTTGACCTGGCCGATCGTGCGCTTGAAGAACACGCCGGAGCGGATGGGAAAGTGCTTGACCAGGTTGTGCACCTGGAGCATCGGCTGGTCCGCCGCCTCAGCCGCGTCGGCATCGTCCTGTTCAGCAACCTGTGCATCGCCCTGTTCGGCGGCGTGTGCCACGACTGCATCGTCCTGTTCGGACGCCTGCGTTTCGCCCTGTTCGGATGCCTGTGTCACTGGGCAACCCTCTCCTCGTGCGCCATCGCCACCTGGTCACTGTGCACGCAGGCCGCCCGGTGGTCCGTGCCGTCCACCGACTCCAGCGGCGGTACCTGGGGCAGGCACGCGTCGGTCGCGAACACGCAGCGGGGATGGAACGGGCAGCCCTGCGGCACCTTCGCCAGTGACGGCGGGATGCCCTTGATCGGCTGAAGCCTCGCCTGCCGGCTCTGGTCCATCCTCGGCAGGCTGGACAGCAGGCCGAACGTGTAGGCGTGCCGGGGGGAGTAGAAGATCTCGTCCGAGGTGCCGGTCTCCACGATCCGGCCCGCGTACATCACGTTGATCCGGTCCGCGTAGGACGCCACCACGCCGAGGTCGTGCGTGATCAGCACGATCGCGGTGTTGCGGTCCTCCTGGAGCTTCTCCAGCAGCGCCATGATCTGCGCCTGCACCGTCACGTCCAGGGCGGTGGTCGGCTCGTCGGCCAGCAGCACGTTCGGGTCGTTGGCCAGCGCCATCGCGATCATCGCGCGCTGGCGCATGCCGCCGGAGAACTCGTGCGGGTACTGGTTGATCCGCACCGCCGGGTTGGGGATGCCGACCTCGCCGAGCAGGTCCAGCGCACGCTTCTTGGCGACGTGCTTGGACACGTCCTGGTGCGTGCGGACCATCTCCGCGATCTGGTCGCCGACCCTGAACACCGGGTTCAACGCGGTCAGCGGGTCCTGGAAGATCATCGAGATCTGGCTGCCGCGCAGCTTGCGCTGCTGCTTCTCCGACATCTTCAGCAGCGACCTGCCGCGCAGGAAGACATCGCCGGACGGGAAGGTCGCCGGCGGCGACGGCACCAGGCCGAGGATGGTCATGGCCGACACCGACTTGCCGGAGCCGGACTCACCGACGATCGCCAGCGTCTCGCCCTCGTTGACGTACCACGAGACGCCGTCGACGGCCTTCACCACGCCGTAGTCGGTCTTGAAGTGGACCCGCAGGTCGCGTACCTCGAGCAGAGGCGCGGGCGTCCCGTCGAGGTCGATGTCGGCTGGGCCGGTCATCAGGGGAACTCTTTCTAGGTGGTGGGAGCCGGAGTTACCGGAGCTTCGGGTCCAGCGAGTCGCGCAGGCCGTCGGCCACGAACGCGAAGGCCAGGGTGGTCAGGCAGATCGCGGCACTCGGGAAGATCCAGAGGTAGTCCTTGCCGGCGACCTGCACCTGCTCGATGCCCTGGTTGATCAGCCGGCCCCACTCCGGGGTGTCCGGTGGCACGCCCACCCCGAGGTACGCCAGCGAGGCCATCGCGACGACCGCGACGCCGATGCTGGTGAACGCGTAGATGAACACCGGCTGGATGGCGTTCGGCAGGATGTGCCGGACCACGATCCGCCAGTCGGACGCGCCGATCGAGCGGGCCGCCTCCACGTACTCCGCCTCGCGCAGCGCGAGCATCTGTCCGCGCATCAGCCGTGCGCCGGTCGCCCAGTTGAGCACCACCAGCGCGATGATCACCTGCGTGACCCCGGAGCCGAACGTGCGGACGATGAGGATCGCCCCGATCAGGTACGGGAACGCCAGGAAGATGTCGGTGACGCGCATGATGATCGTGTCGGAGAAGCGGCCGCGGTAGCCGGCGACGGCGCCAAGCGTGACGCCGACGAGCATCGTGCCGAGCATCGTGCAGATGCCGACGATCAGCGCGAGCTTCAGGCCGTAGAGCAGCTCCGAGTACAGGTCGCGACCGAGCGCGTCCGTGCCCATGAGGTGATCGCTGTCCGGGGTGGCCAGCGTGTTGAGCAGGTTCTGCTCCCACGGGTCGTAGGGTGAGATCACCGGCTGGATGATCGCCAGGATGATCAGGACGCCCACGACCACGAGCCCGACCATGGCGAGCTTGTTCCGCTTGAAGCGTCGCCACATGTCGGCGAACTGACCGCGGGAGGGCTGCTTGCCCTTGCCTTCGGGTTCCGGTGCGACCCCGTCGACCTCGTGCGCCGACTGGACGATCACCGACTGCGCGGCGGTGGCCATGTCGGCCGGTTCGGAAGTAGTCATCTCCTCATGCCCCCGCTCAGCTCAGCCTGATCCGTGGATCGAGGTACGCGTACAAGATGTCGACGATCATGCTGAGCCCCACGTACACCAGCACGGCGAACGTGGTGATCGCCATGATCACCGGGTTGTTGTTCTGCAGGATCGACTTGTAGAGCAGATACCCGACCCCGTTGTACTGGAAGATCGTCTCGGTGATGATCGCACCGCCCAGCAGGACGCCGATGCTGATGCCGACGTAGGTGACCACCGGGATGACCGAGTTCCGGAAGGCGTGCTTCATGATCACGGTGCGCTCGCCGAGCCCCTTGGCCCGGGCGGTGCGGATGTAGTCCGCACGCAGCACCTCGAGCATGGACCCGCGCATGAGCCGCGCGATGAACGCCGCGTCGATGACGGCGAGCGTGATCGCGGGTAGGAGCACTTCCGTGTACCACGGCGCCACTTCGGTGAAGGTTCTCGGCACCTGCGGGAAGATCCAGAAGCCGGACACCGTCTGCCGCAGCCAGATGCCGATCACGAACGTCGGCACGCCGATGGCCAGCGTGGTGAGGACGGTGACCAGGACGTCCCAGAAGGAGTAGCGCCAGACCGCGGCGATGATGCCGGCGACCAGGCCGATGATGACGTCCAGGATGATGGCGACCAGCGCCAGCCGCGCGGTCGCGGGCACCGCCTGGCCCAGCATGTCGGCGACCGGACGGCGCTGGTCGAAGTCGACACCCAGGTCACCGGTGAACAGGTTGCCCAGGTAGGTGAGGTACTGCATCGGCACGGACTGGTCCATGCCGAACTTCGCCCGGAGGATCTCCTGCGTCGCCGGCGGAACCACCTTGTCGCCACTGGAGGCGAAGGGGTCGCCAAGCACGAACAGGCCGATGAACAGCAGGATCGTCGCCGCGATCACGACCATGACGGCCTGGGCGAGCCTGCGGATGACGAACTTCCCCATTGTGTTTGCGCCGGCTTTCGCGTCAGTCGGGTATCAACCTGGTTGTGGCCGTGGTCCGCACACGCGAACCACGGCCACCCAGGTTATTCAGTTACTTGATGCTGATGACCCGCAGGTCCGGGTCCTCGTGGAAGTCCATCCGGAGGTTGATGAACTTGTCGGCGTTCGCGAGGCGGTGCTGGGTGCGGTTCCACAGCGGGATCAGCGCCAGGTCGTCACCGATCGCGATCTTCTCGGCCTGCTGGTAGAGGTCGATGCGCTTGGCGTCGTCCTTCTCCTTCTTCGCGTCCGCGAGCAGGTCGTCGAACTTCTTGTTGCTGTAGCGGCCACGGTTGTCACCGGTGACCGGCTCGTCGGCCTTGGCGCCGATGGCGCCGGTCGACAGCAGCGGCTCCAGGAAGTTGCCCGGGGTCGCGTAGTCGGCGCCCCACGCGGCGCGGAAGATGCCGCTCGCGCCCGGCTGCTGCTCGTTGTTCAGCAGGTCGGTGAACTGCAGACCCTTGATGTCGACCTCGAGGCCCAGGTTCTTCTTGAGCTGGTCGGCGACCGCGGCGGTCCACTCCTCGTGGCCACCACCCGTGTTGAACTGGAAGTTCAGCTTGGTGCCCTCGGTGAGACCGGCCTCCTTGGCGAGCTTCTTGGCCTCGTCGAGGTTGTACTCGCACGCGGTGCAGACATCCGGCTGGTAGGCGTCCGGGAACGCCGGCGGGACCAGTGAGGTGGACGGGGTCTGCGAACCCTTGAACACACCGTTGATGATCGCGTTGCGGTCGATCGCCATCGAGATGGCCTTGCGGGCCTTGGCACTGTCGAGCGGCTTCTCCGTCACCATGACGAGCAGGTAGTTCATGCCGTTGGTGTTCCGGGTGATCCACTGGCCCTTGGGCTCGTACTCGGCGCGGGCCTGCGAGAGCACCGGCACCGGCATGCGGGCCCAGTCGAACTGGCCGTTCTGGTAGCCGGCGTACTCGTCAGCGGCGCCGTTCGGCGTGATGCTGATCTCGACCGAGTCGAGGTAGGCCGGGTCCTGGATGGTGTAGCCGTCGAAGCGCTTGAGCTTGATGCCCACGTTGTGCTGCCACGGGCCGTCCATCATGAACGGGCCGTTGCCGATGGGCTGCTCGACGAACGCCGGGTTCGAGGTCGGCGTGCCGGCGGTCGACGGCACCGGGCTGAACACGGTGTGCGAGGTGCGGACATACCACTCGCAGTCCGGCTCGGTCAGCTTGACCTTCAGCTTGGCCGGGTCGGTGGCGTCCACGCCGGAGAGCGTGGTCGCGGTGCCGGCCTGCATCTCGTCGAAGCCCTCGACGCCGGCCATGTGGTAGGCGACCTCGGAGGCCGAGTCCTTGGCGGCGACGCGCTCCCAGCCGCGCTTGAACGACTCCGCGTTCACCTCTTCACCGTTGTGGAACTTCGTGCCCGTCTTCAGGTCGAAGGTCCACTCGGTGCAGTCGTCGTTGGTCTCCCACTTGTCGGCAACACCGGGCTCGACCTTGCCGTCGTAGGTCGTGATGGTCAGACCCGTGAACAGATGAGAAGCGACCAGGATGCCCTCGGACTCCTGGGCGTTGTACACGTCAATCGCGGTGGGCTCGACGATGGCGAGCTTGAACGTGCCGCCCTTCTTGCCCGGCTTCAACTCGGGGACGTCCGTCTGGGGCCACCCGGCGGACGGTTCGTTCGCGCCGGTGTTGCTGCCACTTGTACCCTCGTTCGACTTCTGAGAGCACGCCGTGAGCACCAGCGCGGCAGCCGTGAGGCCGGCCGCGGCCCGGAGCCACGCTTGTTTCCTCATCAAGTTAGTTCCTCCATGAGCGAGCACGCACTCGACGAGCGTGCGCCCGGTGTTGTCGTGACACATCGTGCACGGAGCCGGTGGGTACCGCGCGCTGGGGGCTGGTCGGGGAAGCCTGGTACCACCGCGTGGTCAACTCTTTCTAGGTGCGCGACGAGTGTCATGTCGATCTTGTGACGCGACGACGGCCAAACGCCGACACGCCGTTGCAGGACGGTAGGAACTTCCCCAACTCCCGTCACGGGGGTGGGCTTGATCGTGACCAAAGGGTGACACGCCGGCCTCATTGAGCGATCTACCGGTTACGGCGCGCTGAATAGTGGTCGCCGACTGCCAACTATTGGGGGTTGTGCCGCGAATGGTCCCATCCACCTGGCAGTGCGGCACTTCGGCGAGTCCGTCGCCCGGATGGGCGTCATCCGGGAACGGGAAAGTGGTAAATCCGGGAATAGTATGTGCGACAAATGTGACGGGCCTGTAACCGGGTGGTTTGTTAGCCGGACGTGCGATTCCAGAATGCCGCGCCGGCGAACGGCCCGGCGAAGCCCGTGCCGTCGGTGACGCCCGTGACCTCGTCCCGCACGGCGAGCACGTCGGCGTCCTGGAAGAGCGGGAGCGCGACCGCGGCACGCCACAGCGCGGGCTCGACGGACGTCAGGGCCTCGGTGACGGACAGTGAGCCGGTGAGGGCCGCGTCGATGGTCGGCTGGACGGCCGCGTCGCAGTACCCGATCGGGTTGGCCGGCACCAGGCCGGTCGAGGAGGAGACGCAGCCGAAGTCACTCGCGAGCATCGTCGCCGGGTCGCCGCCAGCCGAGCGGGCGGTCACCGCGATGTCCACGGCGTCCGAGCCGCCGGTCCCGTTCCCCGTCACGTAGAGCCGCTGGTACAGCTGGGCGCCCGACAGTTCGACGACCTGGGCGGCCACCCCGCCCGCGGCCAGCTGCCGCTTGATCTCGTCGGCGACGCGCACGTCGGCCGGCCGGTCCTCGTTGACGCCGATCGTCAGCTCCAGCGCCCGGCCGTCGCGTGCCCAGCCCGCGCCGGTCCGCGCGTAGCCGGCGCCGGTGAGCAGCGTCTGCGCGCCGGCGGGGTTGTACGCGACGTCCGCCGGGATGGTCGGGGTGTAGCCGGGCTCGGTCGGCGCGAGCACCTGCGCGTCGGCCTTGTACTGGGCCGCCGGCCCGTTGCCGGTGCCGACGGTGATCAGCTGCGTGCGGTCGAGCATGGCGATCACGGCCTGGCGCACCGGCAGGTCGGCGAGCTGGTGGACGGGCCGCAGGTACACGCTGGTCACGGCCGGCCGGGCCACGGTCTTGCTGGTGACGGCCGGCGCGAGGCCGCCGATCCGCTGGGCGCCGACCGAGTCGATGCCCACCAGCGCCAGCTGGTCGTGGCCCTGGTCCAGGGCGTCGACCACGGTGTCCTGCTCGGCGCGGCGCAGCACGATCCGGTCGAGCAGGGCCGGCTCCTCCCAGTACCGGTCGTTGCGCTCGAGCACGACCTCACCGCGGTCGTTGTCGAGTGCCTTGACCGCGTACGGGCCGGCCGTCGCGGGGAAGTTGTTCTGCAGCGCGCCGGACCAGCCACCGGGGGCGTCCTTGAGCAGGTGCGCGGGCATGAGGTTCGAGAACAGCTCGCGCCAGCCCGGGTAGGGCTTGGCGAAGACGACCTCGACCGTCTTGCCGTTGTCGCGCGCGTTGATGTCGGTGATCAGCTTGTAGCCGGCCGCGTCGAGCACGCCGGGCTGGCTGGTGAGCTGTTCACGCAGGTAGACGAAGTCCTCGGCGGCCACGGGCGCCGCGTCGGACCAGGACGCGTCCGCGCGGATCTGGTAGGTGACCGTGTACGGCTTGGCCTTGGTGACGGCCGCGGACACCATCAGCGTGCGGTCCAGCTGGGGGGTGCCGTCCAGGCCGGCGTGGAACACCGACGGCAGCAGCACCTCCGACAGCGCCGTCGTGATGGTCGACTGGTCGGCGAAGTTGTGCGGGTTGTACCCGCCGGCGATCGAGTCGACGCCGGCCACGAGCTCACCCGTGTCCACCGGCGCGTTCGACGGCGAGGTGACCGGCGTCTCGACCAACCGGGGTGCGGGGGTGCAGCCGGCGAGCACGAGCAGCGCACCGATCGCGAGTAGCACCTTCCGCAACAGTCTCACCCCCTTGCCCAGCAACCTAGCCCTCCAGGGAAACGACGTTCCCGGCGGCCACACGGTTCCGGCGCCCCGTGCCCTGAAGGACCCCTTCGGGACGTTCAATGCCCTGAAGGGGTCCTTCAGGGCATCAGGCCGGTGCCGTTCACAAGGGTGCCTGACGGGCGGTCAGGCGTCGCGCGACTTTTCGCGGGCGCGCGCCCGGCCACGCTGCGTGCTGTCGAGGATCACCTTGCGGATCCGCACCACGTCCGGCGCCACCTCGACGCACTCGTCCGTGGCGCAGAACTCCAGCGCCTCCTCCAGCACCAGCTTGCGTGGCCTGGCCAGCCGCTCCAGCTCGTCACCCGTGGAGGAGCGCATGTTGGTGAGCTTCTTCTCGCGGGTGACGTTGACGTCGAGGTCCTCGGCGCGGGGGTTCTCCCCGACCACCATGCCCTCGTACACGTCCGCGCCGGGTTCGACGAAGAACGTGCCCCGGTCGGCCAGCTGGATCATCGCGTAGCTGGTGACCGAGCCGGACCGGTCCGCGACCAGCGAGCCGGAGTGGCGGCCGCGGATCTGGCCGGCCCAGGGGAAGTACCCCTCGAAGATGGCGTTGGCGATGCCGGTGCCGCGGGTCTCGGTGAGGAAGTCCGTGCGGAAGCCGATCAGGCCGCGCGAGGGGACCACGTACTCGACCTTGACCCGGCCGGTGCCGTGCCCGCTCATGTGCTCCAGCCGGCCCTTGCGCGCGGCCAGCAGCTGGGTGACCGCGCCGAGGTGCTCCTCCGGGGCGTCCACGGTCAGCCGCTCGAACGGCTCGCACAGCGTGCCGTCGATCGTCCGGGTGACCACTTCCGGGCGACCCACCGTCAGCTCGAAGCCCTCGCGGCGCATGGTCTCGACGAGGATCGCCAGCGCCAGCTCGCCGCGGCCCTGGACCTCCCAGGTGTCGGGTCGTTCCGTGGGCAGGACCCGGACGGAGACGTTGCCGACCAGCTCGCTGTCCAGGCGGGACTTGAGCAGTCGTGCGGTGAGCTTCGAGCCGCCGCCCCGGCCGGCGAGCGGCGAGGTGTTGACGCCGATGGTCACGGAGATGGCCGGCTCGTCGACGTGGATGCGCTCCAGCGGCTCGGGGTCGGCCGGGTCGGCGAGCGTGTCGCCGATGGTGATCTCCGGGATGCCCGCGATGGCCACGATGTCCCCGGCCTCCGCGCTGGCGGCGGGCACGCGCTCGAGGGCCTGCGTGAGCAGGAGCTCGGTGATCTTGACGTTGGTGACGCTGCCGTCCGCCCGGCACCACGCGACCTGCTGGCCCTTGCGGATGGTGCCGGAGTGGATCCGGCACAGGGCGATGCGGCCCAGGAAGCTCGACGCGTCGAGGTTGGTGACGAGCGCGCGCAGCGGCGCCTTCGGGTCGCCGGCCGGCGGCGGCACGTGCTCGAGCAGGACGTCGAAGAGCGGGTCGAGGTTGTCCGAGTCCGGCAGGCCGCCGTCCGCGGGCTGGTTCAGGCTGGCGCGGCCGGCGCGGGCGCTCGCGTAGACGACGGGCAGGTCGAGGATGTTCGCGTCGAGCTCGTCCAGCTCGGTGGCCAGGTCGAGGAGCAGGTCGTGGGTCTCGTCGACCACCTCGGCGATGCGTGCGTCGGGCCGGTCGACCTTGTTGACGACCAGCACGACCGGCAGCCCAGCGGCGAGCGTCTTGCGCAGGACGAAGCGGGTCTGGGGCAGCGGGCCCTCGCTCGCGTCGACGAGGAGCACCACGCCGTCCACCATGGACAGTCCACGCTCGACCTCACCGCCGAAGTCCGCGTGGCCCGGGGTGTCGATCACGTTGATGGTGACCGGACCGTCCTTGGTCTCCCGGTGGACCGCGGTGTTCTTGGCGAGGATCGTGATGCCCTTCTCACGCTCCAGGTCGCCGGAGTCCATGACCCGGTCGACCGGTTCCGCGCGGGCGGAGAAGGCGCCGGTCTGGCGGAGCATCGCGTCGACCAGGGTGGTCTTGCCGTGGTCGACGTGCGCGACGATCGCGACGTTGCGGAGGTCGGTCCTGGCGATCGCGGGCGTGATCGTGTCGGTGGGCACGCGCGTGCTCCTGTGCTTTCGGGTCTGGCGACGTTGGCTCGCGCGCGGAGAGTTTGTGGCGCGCCCTACGAGGATAGCTGGCCGACTTGACGGACCGAGGGAAGGTTAGCTTAACCTTAGTCGGATCTCGGTTGATGTGGAGTCGGAATTTGGGCAAGAAGACCCCCGCGGACTACGTCCGCAAGTGGACCAAGGCCGGCAAGGTCAAGAAGAAGTGCTGCCGGTCGAAGTCGCGTTGCAAGAAGTGCCCGGTACTGGCGCTGCGCCGGGCGAAGGTCAAGGTCGCGCAGAAGGCGGCGTAGGCCGGTATACTCCGGGCATGCGCAACGTCACATCCATGTGGTGGGCCGTCTGACGGCGGCCGATCCCTGTTGCGTTCACCACAGGCCGCCCGACCGGGCGGCCTTGTTGTTTCTTCGAGGCCCGGCGGGCGACCCCGACCTCGAGGAGAGTTCGAGATGACCCGCCTTTCCGGGATCACCCCGTCCGGCCCCGTGCACGCCGGCAACTACCTGGGTGCGATTCGCCAGTGGGCCCGTGAGGGCGGTCCCGAGGACCTCTACTTCGTCAGCGACCTGCATGCCATGACGTCGCCGTACAACCCGCGGAAGCTGCGTTCCCGGACCCGCGAGTTCCTCGCCATCCTCATCGCCGCGGGGATCCGCCCGGAGACGGTGTTCGTGCAGTCCGACCTGCTGCCGTCGCTGGGTCCGCTGACCTGGGTGCTCGAGTGCGCGTGCGCCTTCGGCGAGGCGGCCAGGATGACGCAGTTCAAGGAGAAGAGCACCGACCGCACGCACGAGGGCACACCCGTGCGGGTCGGCCTCTTCACCTACCCGGTGCTGATGGCCGCGGACATCTTGCTGCAGGGCGCCGACGAGATCCCGGTCGGCGACGACCAGGCCCAGCACGTCGAGCTGGCGAGGGTGCTGGCCAGACGGTTCAACAGCACGTACGGGGAGGCGTTCGTCGTGCCACGCGCGGTGACCCCGCCGGCCGGGGCCCGGATCAGGGACCTGGCCGACCCGAGCCGCAAGATGGACAAGTCCGCCCGCGACTCCATCGGTGTGCTGTTCGTGCTGGACGAGCCGGACCTGTTGCGCCGCAAGGTCAAACGTGCGGTCACGGACAGTCTGGCGCGGCTCGAGTACCGGCCGGACGAGCAGCCGGGCCTGGCGAACCTGCTGGAGGTCCTGGCCGCCTGCCAGGGCAAGTCCCCGCGGGAGGTGGTGGCGGGCTACTCCTCGTACGGCGCCGTGAAGGACGCCGTGGCCGAGGCGGTGATCGAGGAACTCCGCCCCCTGCGGGAACGCACCCTGGAACTGCTGGCCGACCCGACGGAACTGGACAACATCCGAGCCCTGGGCGGCTCCCGCGCCCAGGAACGGGGAGCCCACCGCCTGTCGACGGTCCTCCGCCTGGCCGGCGTCGCCTAACCCCGCGTGTCCGACGTTCCGGACTCGCGTGTCCAACGTTCCGGACTCGCGAGTTCAACAAATCCTTCCCGCACGATTTGTTGAACTCAGCGGTCGTGAGCGTTGGACACGCGGGTCGTGGGTGTTGGACACGCGGGGGTGCGCAGGGTCTGGCGCAGCGCTGGCAGCAGCATGCGGTCCGCCGGCAGCCACTCGACCGAGCCCAGCTGCCCGGCCTTCAGCCAGCGCAGCGCCGCATGATCATGCGGATGCGGCTCCACCGAGGGGTCGACCAGCGACGCCCGGTAGATCCGCAGCAACTTCCCCGAGGGCAGGGCCACATCCGGCCCGAGCGGTGCCCCCGCCACCACCTCGACCCCCAGCTCCTCCGCGCACTCCCGCACCACCGCGTCCACATCGGACTCACCCGGCTCCACCCGCCCACCCGGCAGCTCCCACAACCCCGCCGCCTCCGCCGGATAGGCCCGCTGCTGCGCCAACAGCGCACGCCCCCGCACGATCGCCGTCCCCACCACCACCGGCGCGTCGACCAGCGCCAACGCCCGCGACCGGATCCCCTCCACCAACCCCGCGGGCCCCGTCACGGCGGTCCCGCCCGCCGCCACGGCCAGTGTCACCTCGACCTGCAGCGGACGCCCCCGCACCGCCACCGCCGACCAGCCGTCCACGTCCGTCCGCACCACCCGGAACCGCCCCAGGAGATCGCCCGGCGCGCAGGAGGGCAGCGCCGCCGAGACCACCCGCCGCGGCACGGGCACGAACACGGTGATCACGTCAGCGCCCGCCACCTGACCTGGAACCTCGCCCCGCCTTCCGGCGACTCGGTCACCTTCACCGCCCCGCCGCGCCGCCGCACGACCTCCGCCACCAGCGCCAACCCCAGGCCCGACCCGCCCGAGTCGCGTGACCGGTCGTCCTGCACGCGGTAGAACCGGTCGAACACCCGCTCCCGGTGCTCCACCGGGATCCCGTGGCCGTCGTCGTCCACCACCAGCCAGACCGATGACGCCCGGGACAGCACCGTCACCGTGATCCGGGCGCGGGCATGCCGGGCCGCGTTGCGCAGCAGGTTGTCCAGCACCAGGTCCACCTCCGCGGGCGCCGCCTCCACCCAGCACGCGCCGGGCGCCAGGTGCGTGCCCACCACCGGCCCGCCCTCGGGCAGCCGGGCGATCGCCGAGCGGGCCGCCGCCACGACGTCCACCGGCGCGGCCGCCGGCCACTCGCCCGCGTCCGAGCGGGCCAGCGCCAGCAGGCCGTCGACCAGGTGCGACAGCCGTTCCGACTCGTACACCACGTCGGCCAGGACCTCGTGTGCCAGCGCCGGGTCCGGGTTCGCCACGGCCACCTCGGCCTGCACGCGGATCGACGCCACCGGCGACCGCAGCTCGTGGGCGGCGTCGCCGGTGAACCGCCGCAGCCGGGCCGTCGCCTCGTCGCGGCGGGCGAGCAGGCCGTTCAACGCGGCCGCCAGCGACCGCAGCTCGTCATGCGCGCTCGGCAGGGGGAGGCGGCGGCCGGCCGGCAGCTGCTCCGCCGCCGCCCGCATCCGTTCCACCGGGCGCAGCGACGACCGCACGCCCAGCCAGGTCGCGATGCCGCCCGCCGCCGAGCCGATGAGGGCCGCGACGACCAGCCAGTTGAGCGCGCGGTGCTGCGCCGGGTAGTAGCCGGTGAGGATCGTGCCCACGATGACCAGCCGCTGCGAGCCGTCCGGGGTGCTCGTCACCGTGCCCACCCAGCGGCGGGGCGGGTTCTCCGACAGCCGCAGCACCGGGGTGCCCGCCTTCAGCTCCCGCAGCTCGGCGGGGGACAGCGGGGGGTCCGGACCGTCGTCGACGGGGTTGCCGGCGGTGTCCAGCACCCGTGCCTCCATGCCGACCGGACCCGCGTTGACCCGCCGACCCGCCTGCACCTCGGCCAGCGCGGTGGTGAGGATCGGGGCCAGCTGCGTGTCGGCGGAGCGCACGAGCAGGGGGCCGATGAGCCGGCTGGTCACGAACGCGAGTGTCAGGAAGACGACGAGCGTCACCGCCGTGCCGACCGTGGTGATCCGGAAGCGCAGTGAGCGTCGCAGCCACAGCCGCCCGACGACCCGGCCGAGGACGCCCGTCACCGTGTCCTGGGCTCGAGTACCGCGTCCAGCTCGGACGACGACGCCAGGTATCCGTGACCACGCACGGTACGCACAATGCCACCCGCGCCGGCCGCGTCCAACTTGCGGCGCAGGTAGCCGACGTAGACCTCGACCGCGTTGCGGGTGGCCGCCAGCTCGTCACCCCACACCGTCCTGAGCAGCTCGTCCTTGGTGACCACCGCGCCGGCACGGCTGACCAGGACCTCCAGGACGGCGAACTCCCGAGGTGACAGCGGCACCAGCTCGCCGGCGAACCGGACCTCCCGCACCGCGCGGTCCACGATCAGCTCGCCGACCTTGAGCCGCCGCTCCACCCCCTCGGCGGCACCCCGCCGGAGCACGGCCCGCACCTGCGCGACGAGCACCACGAACGAGAACGGCTTCACGACGTAGCCGTCGGCGCCCAGGTCGAGCCCGTCCGCCTGGTCGATCTCGCCGTCCTTCGCGGAGACCAGGAGGACCGGCGTGGTCACGCCCTCGGCCCGCAGCGCCTGCAGCACCCGGTAGCCGGACAGGCCCGGCAGCATGATGTCCAGCAGGATCACGTCGAACGCCCCGGTCCTGGCGATGTCCAGTGCGGACGGCCCGTCGGCGGCGGTCACGACGTCCATGCCCTCCGCACCCAGGCCGCGCTGCAGCGCCCGCCTGACCCCCAGCTCGTCGTCGACCACCAGCACGCGCGGTTTCATGCGCACAGCATGCCCGGTGAACGCCCTGAACAGCGCCCCGATCTCAGCGGACTCTCAGGTCGGGCGGTGCTCTCAGGGCCATCTCAGTAACCGTGCGGCAACCTCAGTGTCACAGGCAAGCGAGGAAACGAGGGGTGCACATGAACTCGAGGAAGACCGCGCTGTCGTTCGCGGCGGCCGGTACCGCGGCGGGGGTCGTCGGGTTGGTGCTGCTGGCGACGCCGGCCGGCGCTGGGGAGGCGCCGCCGGCGCTGCCGCCGATCAGCGCGGAGGCCCTGGTCCAGTCGGTGCTGAACACCGAGATCCCCGCCTTCGCGGGGGAGGTCGAGGTGCAGAACAACCTCGGCCTGCCCATCCCCGGCATCCCGGCCGGCGCGAACGGCGGCAAGGCGGCCGAGGTGTGGGCCGACGGCACGGGCAAGGCGCGGCTCGCGCTCCCCGGCCGGCAGAGCGAGACGACCATCGTCGACGACGGTTCGACGGTCTGGCTCTGGGACTCGGAGAACCGCACGGTCACCAAGGTCCCGCACGAGAAGAACGCCGCCGAGAAGCCGATGGAAGGCATGTTCGCCGACCCGGCCAAGGCGGCCGCCGAGCTGGTCACCGCCATGCAACAGGACTCGACCGTGACCGTCGACGGGACGGCCCGGGTCGCGGACCGGCCGGTCTACCAGCTCGTCCTTTCGCCGAAGCCGACGGAGAAGACGCTGCTCCGCGAGATCCGCGTGTCCGTGGACTCCGAGCTGCGGATCCCGATGTCGGTCGAGGTGCTGGCCAACGGTCAGGCCGACCCGGCCGTGAAGGTCGGGTTCACCGACTTCACCCACGCCGCGCAGGACCCGAGCCTGTTCACCTTCACGCCGCCGGCCGGCGCGACGGTGTCCGAGAAGAAGGTCCAGGACGAGCTGCACGGCCAGAGCATCGAGGACTGGCTGTCGCAGGCCGACCTGAAGATGGTCGGACGTGGCTGGGACGTCGTCGCCACCGGCAAGGTGCCCGCCGAGGCGCTGAAGAGCGCCGAGGGCATGGCCGGGGAGTCCGACCAGAACCTGTTCGCGCTGCTCGGCACGATCGGCAAGCAGGTCCACGGTGACTTCGGCACCGGCTACGTGATCTCCACCCACGTGGGCACCGCCCTGATCACCGAGGACGGCAAGGTCGCCGTCGGTGCCGTGCCCCAGCAGGTGGTCATCGAGGCAGTCAAGACCGTCAAATGAGTACCGTCACGGACATGACGGAGATTGAGGAGGCCCCCGCGGAGACCACCGCGGGGGCTCCCGCCCGCCTTGCCGCCCGCACCCGCAACCTGCGGAAGGTCTACGGCAGGACGGTCGCGGTCGACCACGTCGACCTGGACGTGCCGATGGGCGCGGTGCTCGGCATGCTCGGGCCCAACGGCTCCGGCAAGACCACCACGATCCGGATGCTGCTCGGGCTCACCCTGCCGACCGCGGGCTCCGTCGAGCTGCTCGGCCACAAGATGCCCGACGGCGCCGGCTGGGCGCTGCCGGAGGTCGGCGCGCTGGTCGAGGGACCCGGCTTCCATCCGTTCCTGTCCGGCCGGGACAACCTCATGCGGGTGGCGGCCGCGGAGCCGCACCTGGCCACCAAGGACATCCCGCGTGCGGTCGGCCAGGCGCTGGAGCGGGTCGGGCTGTCCGCCGCGGCCAACCGGCGCTACCGCGGGTACTCGCTCGGCATGAAGCAGCGGCTCGGGCTCGCGTCCGCGCTGCTCATCCCCCGCAGGTTCGTGGTGCTGGACGAGCCGACCAACGGGCTCGACCCGGCCGGCACGCGCGAGGTCCGGGCGGTCATCGCGGACCTGCACGCGGCCGGCACCACCGTGCTCGTCTCGTCCCACCTGCTGGCCGAGGTCGAGGCCACCTGCACGCACGTCGCCGTGCTGCACAAGGGGTCCGTGGTCGCGCAGGGGGAGCTGACCGAGCTGCTCGAGGCCGGTGACTCGGGCCTCCTGGTGTCCACCCCGGACGTCGCCACCGCGGTGAACGCCCTGCGGGACGACCGGATCCCCGCCCGCGAGGCGCCGAACGGCGTGCACGTCGACCTGGCCGCGACGACGGCCCCGGAGGTCGTCGCCAAGCTCGTCGAGGCGGGCGTGGCCGTGCACGAGGTGCGCCGGCAGCGGACCGGGCTGGAGGAGCTGTTCGCGCGGCTCACCGAGTCCGCCGACAAGGGCAACGGCCTGTCCGACGTGGACACTTTCGAGGAGTCACCGTGACACTGGCACTCGACGCGCCGCTGCTCACCGAGCGGCGCACCAAGGCCCCGGTCGGCCGGCTCCTGCGGTCCGAGCTGCGGTTCATGTTCCGCCGGCCCCGCACGCTCGTCGCGCTCGGGTTGCTGGTCATCGGCCCGATCCTCGCGGGCATCGCGATGGCCGTCGCGACCTCGACGCCCCAGGGCGGTCCCGGCGACCGGGCGATCGAGGGCGTCGCCACGCTGGTCGCGGACAACGGCCTGATCCTGCCGGTCTTCGTGCTGATGCTGTGCATGGTGATGCTGCTGCCGATGCTCGGCGCCATGTGGTCGGCCGACGCGCTCGCCGGCGAGACCCAGACCGGCGCGCTGCGTGGGCTGCTGGTCGCACCGGTGAGCCGGGTGCGCCTGCTGGCCGTGAAGGCGTTCGGGGTCGCGGTGCTGACGTTCGTGGCCGTCGCCATCATCACGATCGTCGGGATCATCGCGGGCCTGACGATCCTCGGCGGCGACGGGTTGCTGACGATGTCGGGCAACACCCTGCCGTTCGGCCAGTCGCTCGGCCGGATCGCGCTGATGGCCGTGCTGGTGACCATCCAGGTGTGGGCGGTCGCCGCGATCGCGCTCGCGATCTCCGCGGCCACCGAGCACCCACTGGTGGTCATGGCCGCCGCGCTCGGCGGGATCATCGTGTTCACGATCCTCAACAACATCTCGGCGCTCGACTGGCTGCACCCGGTGCTGCTGACCGACGGCTGGGACAGCCTCGCCGACGTGATCCGCGACCCGATGCCCACCGACGGCATCACGGACGGCCTGCTACGCGCCGCCTGCTACATCGTCATCGGCTACTCCCTGGCCCTGGCCCGGATGTCCACCAAGGACGGCTGACGCCCCCGGCCCACTGCCCTGAAGGACCCCTTCGAGACGTTCAACGTCCTGAAGGGGTCCTTCAGGGCAGTACAGCCAGGCCGGTGGGGTCGAGCGTGAGGTGGACGCGGTCGCCCGGCGTCTCCGCGATGCCGGCGACCGCGTCCACCACCTGGTCCGTCTCGTCCAGGCGTACCTGCAGGCGGACGTGGTCGCGGCGGTGCACGGACCGGATGAGCTTGCCGGCGATCCCGTCCGCCGCCAGCCGCAACGCCGACGGGCGCAGGCCGAGCGTGACATCACCGGGCGGTGCCCACGGCAGGGACACCGACCCCAGCTCACAGGTCGCGACACCGTCGTGCACGACGGCCGGCAGGAACAGGCCGCAGCCCAGGAAACGGGCCGTGTCCTCGTCGGCCGGCCGCCGCCACACCTCGTCCGGCGGGCCGGTCTGCACGATCCGCCCGGCCCGCATCACCGCGACCCGGTCCGCGAGCGTGAACGCCTCGTCGTGGTCGTGCGTCACCACCAGCGCGGTCGCCCCCGCGACGCGCAGCACCCCGGCGAGGTCCATGGCCAGCTGCTCGCGCAGCGCTCTGTCCAAAGCGGACAGTGGCTCGTCCAGGAGCAGCAGGCGCGGCCGGGGCGCGAGGGCCCGGGCCAGCGCGACGCGCTGCTGCTCGCCGCCGGACAGCTCGGTCACCTTCCGCCGCTCGTAACCGGCGAGCCCCACCAACTCGAGGAGCTCCGCGACGCGCGTGCGCCGGTCCTCGGCCGGCACGTGCCGCATCCGCAGGCCGAACGCCACGTTGCCGGCCACGTCCCGGTGCGGGAACAGCTGTCCGTCCTGGAACACCAGCCCGAAGCCGCGGCGGTGCACCGGCACGTCCGCCAGGTCCTTCTCGTCCCACCGGACCGTGCCGGCGACCGGGGGCTCCAGGCCGGCGACCGCCCGCAGCAGTGTCGACTTGCCGCAGCCGGACGGGCCGAGCAGCGCCAGCACCTCACCGTCCGCCACCTCGACGTCCACTTCGGACACCGCGGTGAGCGGGCCGTACCGCACGGTCAGGCCGGAAACCGCCAGCATCAGAACTCCCCGACGGGCACGCGCACCCGTTCCACGACCGCGACCACCGCGACCGTCACCAGCACCAGCAACGTGCACGCCGCGTACGCCATCTGGTTGTTCAGCTCACCCGGCCGCGAGATCAGCCGCGCGATCGCGACCGGCAGCGTCGCGGTGTCCGGCCGGGCGAGGAAGCTCGTCGCGCCGAACTCGCCCAGCGCCACCACGTACCCGAACGCGGCCGCGGTCAGCAGCGAACGGCCGGCCATCGGCACGTCCACCTCCCACCACACCCGCCACGGCCCCGCGCCGAGCGCCGCGGCTGCCTGCCTGAGCCGCTCGTCGATGGACCGCAGCACCGGCAGCATGATGCGGATGACCAGCGGCGTCACCACGAGCGCCTGCGCGAGCGGGACGAGCAGCGGCGACGTGCGCAGGTCGCCGGGCAGCAGGTCCAGGGTGATCAGGTAGCCGAAGCCCACGGTCACCGCCGACACGCCGAGCGGCAGCATGAACGCGGTGTCGACGACCTCCACGAACCGGACCCGGTTGCGGGTCAGGGAGACCAGCACGACACTCGCCATCGTGCCGAGCGTGACGGCCAGCAGCGTCGCGTCCGTGGCCGCCGCCAGCGAGTTCCGGATGGCGTCGAGCCCGGAGATCTCCAGCGAGCCCTCGTAGCCGAACCCGGTCAGCGCCCGCCAGCCGGCCGCCGTGGACCGCGTCACCAGCGAGACCACCGGCACGAGCAGCAGCGCCACCACGGCCAGCGCCAGCGCGACCACGAACCACTCGCCGCCGCTGGGCCGCCGCGCCGACTCGGACTGCCCACGCAGCCGCAACGCGGTCTCCCTGCGCCGCCGGGCGACCGCGCCGATCGAGAGCGCCGCCACGACCGCGCCCAGCTGCAGCAACGACAGCGCCGCGGCGCCGGACAGGTCCAGCAGCTCCACCGTGCGCAGGTAGATCTCGGTCTCCAGCGTCCGCAGCCGCGCGCCGCCGAGGATCAGCACCACCCCGAAACTGGTGGCGCAGAACAGGAACACGACCGCCGCGGCCGAGCCGATCGCGGGCGCCAGTGCCGGCAGAGTCACCGACGTGAACGTCCGCGGCCGGGAGGCGCCCAGCGCCCGCGCCGCGTCCTCGGCCCGCCGGTCGAGGTGCGTCCACAGCCCGGCCACGGTCCGCGCCACGACCGCCACGTTGAAGAACGCGTTGGCCAGCACGATCGCCCACCCACCGCCCTCGGGCAGCAGAGCGCGGAACGCCAGCCCGACCACGACGCTCGGCAGCACGAACGGCACCAGGATGATCACCCGGACGAGCCCGAGGCCGGGCAGGTTCGTCCGGGCCAGCAGGAACGCGACCGGCAACCCGGCGAGCACGGCCACCGCGGTCGCCCCGGCCGCCTGCGCGACCGTGAACCCCACGAGCCGCCAGACCTCGCCGGTGCCGAGCGTGGCCAGCACGCCCCCTTCGTCGAGGCCGAGCCGCAGGATGGCGACCACCGGCCACACGAAGAAGACCGCGAGGAAACCCAGCGGTACCAACGCGAGCAGCGTCAGGCCGCGCGGCCTCAGCCCTCGACTACGCTGCGCCACTCGCTGATCCACCGCTCCCGGTTCCGCGTGATCTCCTTCGCGGGCAGCTCGGCTGGCGCGGTCGGCAGCGGCGCCGCCTTCTCCCACGCCGCCGGCAGCGACACGCCCGCACGCGTCGGGTACACGTACATCTGCTCCGGCACCTGCGACTGGAACCGCTCCGACAGCAGGAAGTCCACGACCTTCTTCGCGTCGTCCGCGTGCTTGGCGTTCTTCAGCACGCCGGCGTACTCGACCTGCCGGAAGCACGTGCTCAACACCGCCTTCGTGCGCGGGTTGCCCTGGTCGTCCAGCTCCGCGGACGGCGACGACGCGTACGAGACGACGATCGGCCGCGGCCCCTTGCCGGACGAGCCGGAGAAGTCCTGCGTGTAGGCCTCCTCCCAGCCGCTGACCACCTTGACGCCGTTGGCCTTCAGCGATCGCCAGTAGTCCTGCCAGCCGTCCCCGAGCTTCGCGATCGAGCCGAGCAGGTAGGCCAGGCCGGGTGAGGAGGTGGCCGGGTCCTCGACCACGAGCAGGTCCTTGTACTCGGGTTTGGCCAGGTCGGCGTAGCTGGTCGGCTCCGGCACGCCCTTGCCCGCCAGCGCGGCCGGGTCGATGTTGAGGCACACGTCCCCGAGGTCGACGGCCGTGAGCCGGTCCGTGTCGTCGAGGGCGTAGTCCGCGGGCCCGTCGACCTTCACCTGGTACGGCGCGAACACGTCCTCGTCGAGCGCCCGGGACGCGAACGTGTTGTCCACGCCGAACGCGACGTCCCCGATCGGGTTGCTCTTGGTCAGCACGAGCTGGTTGGTGAGCGCGCCGGCGTCCCCGAGCTTGCGGACGTCGATGGTGATGCCGGTCTGCTTCGTGAACGCGTTGAGGACGTCGTCACTCATGGCGAACGAGTCGTGCGTGACGAGCACGACCTTCCGCTCGCCCTGGTCTCCACCGCTGCCCAGCGAACACCCGGCGAGCGCCAGCCCCAGTCCCAGGACGACGATGAGTACACGCAACGTTGCCTCCCTCCCTGCGCCGGCATGACCCGGATCAGGTTCGAACGGTCGAGGGCGGCCGCCCTCCTCTCAGCCCGGCAACCCGGACTCCCGTGTGACCCCCGAGCCTACCTGTGCGAACGGGTGCCCGACCCGTCACCATGTATCCATGCCCGAGCTGCTCAGTGACGAAGAAGTAGGCAAGGCCCTCGGCCGCCTCCAGGACTGGTCGCTCGACGAGGGCGCGGAACGCGCGCTGCGCCGGGAGGTGGAGCTGGCGAGCTTCCCGCAGGCCATCCAGGTCGTGAACCGCGTCGCGGAGATCGCCGAGAACGACAACCACCACCCCGACATCGACATCCGCTGGCGCACGCTCACGTTCCGCTGCAGCACGCACTCGGAGGGTGGCATCACCGCACTGGACGTGTCCCTCGCCGAGGAGATCGACGGGGTGATCGAGGCGCTCAGCTGACCAGGCCCACCACGAGGACCGCGACGACGATGACGATCACGCAGATCGCCATGACGGCGACCATGCCCCGCGTCCGCTGCGGTGCGAGCCCGATCGCCCCCTTCATCCAGCGTCCGGCCGGCGTCCGGTAGTAGACGGTCGTCACCTGGCCAGGGCGGAGCGTGACGGACAGCTCGACGGGCCCGAACTCGCCGTGGTAGTGGGTGGCCACCCGGACGTGGTGGTTCCCGGCGGGCAGGTCGAACGGTGTCTCGCCCCACTCGACCTCCACGGGGCGGCGGCCGTTGATCGTCACCACGGGCCGGGTCGCCCCGAGCATGTACGCCATCGGGTTGTGCGAGGAGTGCACGACCAGCGTCCCGGTCGGGGGTCGTGACTTCGGCGGTCGGTGGGGCACGCCGTCATTGTGGTCAGGTCAGTGGCACCGTCGCGATCGGTGCCAGCTCCGCCTCGCCCACGCGCAGCAGTTCCATCTCGACGTGACGCCCGGACGCCCGCAGCGTCGCCACCATGTTGCCGAGGTGCGGACCGGACACCTTCTCCCACTCGACCGGTGGCGGCTCCGGCAGCCGCCACCGCAGCACGGCCGCGAGCGGCCGCCACCAGGCGAGGTAGAAGAAGGGACGGATCCACGGCGGCAGCCGGTTGTGCAGGGGCGAGCACACCAGCTGGTACACGGCCGCCCGGACGGGTTCCGGGAACCGGACCTTCGCCGCGTACCCGTGGTGCACATCGCCGGACAGCACGCTGATGGTGGCCGTCTCGGTCCGGGCGATCCGCTCCACCAGCCGCGCGAGCCGGTCACTCGACGCCCGGAACGACGGCCAGTGCTCCAGGTCCCCGGCCTGCCGGATCTTCTCGGCGAGCCGGCCCCGCCAGCCCTTCCGGCGGCAGGCGACCTCGTTCAGCGACTGGAGGTGGTTGATGGCGTGCGGCATCAGCCAGGGCAGGGAGGAGCCGATCAGCAGGTGGTCGAAGTCGCCGGTCGCGTTCTCCTCGATCCAGTCGAACTCGGCGTCGCTGACCATCGACCGGGCTCCGCCGGCCAGGATCCGCCCGGAGCGGGTGTCGATGACCAGCAGCCGGACGTTGCCGAAGTCCCGCCGGTAGCTCCACCGGGTGCCCTTGCGCCCGTTGAGCTCGTGCCGGGCCCGCTCGGCGAACTCGTGCAGCAGGTCCTTCGCGTCCTCCGTCGTCGTGGTGACCTTCCGGTACAGCTCGTCGCGAGCCAGCTCGTCCGGGCCGACGTTGCCGATGTGCTGGTAGACCCAGTAGCTGACGAGCGCGCCCCGTTCCCGCTCGTCCCACCACGAGGTGCGGGCCATCTCGTCCCGCCAGGCCTGCGAGGTGTTCCAGTCGTCCCGCACGTCGTGGTCGTCGAAGATCATCGAGGTGGGCACGGTCGACATGAGCCACCGCGTCAGCGGCGCGGCCCAGGACTCGTGGTAGAGGTGCGTGTACTCCTCGAAGTTCGCGACCTCGCCACCCGGCGGCTCGTCCAGCGACCGCCGTTTCCTCAGCCAGTCCTTGGTCGCGGCGGTCGTCTCGTCGGCGTAGACCTGGTCGCCGAGCAGCAGCAGCGAGTCCGGCCACTCTCGTTCGTCCTGGCCGAGCATCGTCCTGGCGTAGGCGTCGAGCGCGTCGGCCCCGAACAGCGGGTCGTCGGGCATCCGGCAGGACCCGAACAACATGAGGAACTCGGGATCGCCGCCCTCGGGGAACGTCCGGATCCGGCTCGGCGGGAAGCCCTCGACCGGCCACACGGTCTCCCCGTCGAGCTCGACCTCGTAGGGCGTGCTGGTCCCCGGCACCAGCCCGGTGATGACGACCAGCGCGTAGTGGTGCCCCGCCACGGTGAACGTCCGCGCCTCGACGTCCGCGACCCGCACGGTGCAGGGCTGGTCCGTCTCGACCCACACGGTGGCGGACGTGGAGTCGACGTGTCGTAACAGGGGGCCTAGTAGGAGTGCGGGCATCGCCCCATCCTTCCCGGCCAGGAAGATGACATGCGTGAAGTCCTGGCTCGTGTCCGTCGTCGTGGTCGTCGTCCTCGGTGCGGTGGTGCTGTGCGTCGCCGCGTTGCCGGCCTGGCTCGTGCCGGACGGTGGGCTCAGCCTGCCCGACCGGCTCCGCGCGGAGAACGACGTCCGCACCACGATGCTCCAGGCGTTGGGCGGGCTGCTCGCACTCGGCGGCGTCACCCTCGGCGCGGTGATGACCCTGCGGCAGGTGCGGGCGAACCGCGAAGGCCACACGATCGGCCTGTTCACCAAGGCCATCGAGCAGCTGGGGAGCGACGACACCTCGATCCGGATGGGCGGCGTGTACGCCCTGGAGCTGCTGGCCGACCTCGACCCCGCCTACCGGGGTCATGCGCACGCGTTGCTGACGGCGCTCGTCCGCCGGCGTGCGCCCTGGCCGCCGGTCGATCCCGCGCGGGCTGCCGGGGTCCCGGACGATGTCGGCGCCGCGCTGGGCGTGCTCGGGCGTGGTTCGGTGATCGAACCCGGCGACCCGTCGCTGCTGGAAAGCGTCGACCTACGCGGTGTCGACCTCGCCGGGCTGGCCATCCCGAACCTGCTCCTCGCCCGGTCGAACCTCGAGGGCGCGGATCTGCGCGGCGCCGACCTGACCGGCGCGGCCCTGACCGACGCCAACCTCCGCGCCGCGGACCTGCGTGGCACGAACCTGACCGGTGCCGACCTCACCGGTGCCGACCTGACCGGCGCCCGGAGCGACGATGAGACCCGGTGGCCCGCCGGCTACCCGCCTCCGGTCTGAGGAATGTCGGTGCCCCCCAATAAGGTGTCACCCACCCAGGTAGATACCGCATGAGGGAGCGGCGATGGCTGAGGTTCTCGAGCTCCGGCAGTACATCCTCCACCCCGGCAGGCGCGACGAGTTGATCGAGCTGTTCGACCGCGAGTTCGTGGAGCCGCAGGAGGAGGTGGGCGCCCAGGTCCTCGGTCAGTTCCGCGACCGGGACGACGGCGACCGCTTCGTGTGGCTGCGCGGGTTCGCCGACATGGCGACCCGCGGCCGCGCGCTGCCGGCGTTCTACGGCGGCCCGGTCTGGCGCGAGCACCGCGACAAGGCCAACGCCACGATGATCGACTCGGACGACGTGCTGCTGCTCCGCCCGGTCGCCGGCCTCGACCTGGCCGGCCGCACCCGTGGCGGGGAGACCACGCTCGTCACGGTGACGCTGTACCACCTGCCGCTCGGCGGCGAGGACGCGTTCCTGGACTTCTTCAAGTCCGAGGTCGAGCCCATGCTGACCGCGACCGGCGCCCGCCCGCTCGCCGTGCTGCGCACCCTGCGCGCGGAGAACAACTTCCCGGCGCTGCCGTTCCGCGAGGACGCGAACGTGGTGGCGTGGATCGCGTCGTTCCCCGGGCCGGACGAGCTCGGTGAACACGTCCGGCAGCTGGGCCGGGAGAACCGCTGGACCCACGACACCCTGCCGGTGCTGACGAAGCAGCTGGCGCGGCCGCCGGAGCAGCTGCAACTCTCGCCGACGGAACGCTCGTTACTCCGTTAGCGCAGTCTGGTAACGACAGTCCCCACTCGGGCGACCCTCCGGTCAACAGGGCGGTCACGTCGATGCTCGGACGGCGACCGCGGAGCCTGCGAGGAGAAGCCATGAATGCGCAGGAAGTCTGGGAAGTGCCGGTAGTCGACGCACTGGAGCGCGACCGCACCCTGGTGGTCACGGTGTCCGACGGTCGCGTGGCGGTGGTCCCACCGCCCGGCGAGGGCTTCTACCTTCCCGCCCAGTCCGTCTGGCAGCTACACGAAGCGATCCGCGCCGCGGCCATCATCGCCACGAGGGCCAACAACGGTCGCGCCGCCGTCTGAGAACGAGAGGAAACGGCACGCTCGGAAACCGGGCGTGCCGTTCTTCGGTCGGTTTCTTCCCGACTAGACGTTGAACCGGAACTCGACCACGTCGCCGTCGGCCATGACGTAGTCCTTGCCCTCCATGCGGACCTTGCCGGCCGCCTTCGCCGCCGCCATCGAGCCGGCCTCGACGAGGTCGTCGTACGAGACGATCTCCGCCTTGATGAAGCCGCGCTCGAAGTCCGTGTGGATCACGCCGGCGGCCTGCGGCGCCGTCCATCCCTTGTGGATGGTCCACGCCCGCGACTCCTTGGGCCCGGCCGTCAGGTAGGTCTGCAACCCGAGCGTCGAGAAACCCGCGCGCGCCAGCGAGTGCAGCCCGGGCTCCTCCTGCCCGATGGACTCGAGCAGCTCCCGCACGGACTCCTCGTCGTCCAGCTCCAGCAGCTCCGCCTCGACCTTCGCGTCGAGGAACACCGCCGCGGCCGGCGCGACCAGCTCGGTCAGCTCCGCGCGACGTGACGAAGATGACAGCACCTCCTCGTCCGCGTTGAACACGTAGAGGAACGGCTTCACCGTCAGCAGTGACAGCTCCCGGAAGAGCGAAACATCCACTTCGGACTGTGCGGAGAACAGTGTCCGCCCGCTGTCCAGGATGGCGCGCGCGGTGTTGACGGCCTCGAGCGCGGGCCGGGCCTCCTTGCGGGTGCGTGCCTCCTTCTCCAACCGGGGCAACGCCTTATCCACCGTTTGGAGATCAGCGAGAATGAGCTCCGTGTTGATCGTCTCGATGTCCGCCAGCGGGTCGACCTTGCCGTCGACGTGCACCACGTTCGGGTCGTCGAACACCCGGATGACCTGGCAGATGGCGTCTGCCTCCCGGATGTTCGCCAGGAACTGGTTGCCGCGTCCCTGCCCCTCCGACGCGCCGCGCACCAGCCCCGCGATGTCCACAAAAGACACCGTGGCCGGCACGGTCCGCGCGCTCTCGAACATGCGTGCCAGCACGTCGAGGCGCGGCTCCGGCAGCGGCACCACACCGACGTTCGGCTCGATGGTCGCGAACGGGTAGTTCGCGGCCAGCACGTCATTGCTTGTCAGGGCGTTGAAAAGGGTGGACTTGCCGACGTTCGGCAGCCCGACGATCCCGAGGGTCAAACTCACTGGCGTAACTCTACGTGGCCCGTCAGCGACCTCGACGGTGCACCTCAAAGAAGGATTAGACCGTTTGGACCCTAGCCAGTTCGCAGCCGCTCAACAACACTCCGTGAGCACCTGTGGACTCGATCAGAGACCCGGTAACAACGAAGAGGGACTTTGGGATGACCCAACGTGAATCGCGCCGGCGGGGAATCGGCGCGGCGTTCACGGCGGCGGTGCTCGGCATCTCGCTGGCCGCCTTACCGTCAACAGCCACAGCCGCCCCGGCGCCCCCGGCCAACACGGGGGACCTGCTCGGGAAACAGGACCGCGACCTGCTCGTCCAGGCACAGCAGGACGGCGCCAGCACCGTCACCGCGCTGGTGCTCGCCAAGGACGGCCAGACGAAGCAGACCATCGACCAACTGACGAGCCTCGGCGCGAAGGTTTCCTACCGCGCCGACAAGGTGGGTTACGTCCGCGTCGAGATCCCGACGGGCAACGTCGAGAAAGCCGCCAAGCTGTCCGCGATCGAGGGCTTCGACCTCAACCGGATGTACAGCCTCGGTGAGCCGCGCCCGCAGGGCATCGACGACCCGGACCCGCAGCCGGCGCCGGGCGCGAACACCCCCGCGGTCAACCCGTACATGCCGACCGGCGACATCGGGTCCGCCCAGTTCGTCGAGAAGAACCCGAAGTTCGACGGCCGCGGCGTGACCGTCGGCATCATCGACACCGGCGTCGACCTCGGGCACACGTCGCTGAACACCACGAGCACCGGCGAAGCCAAGATCGTCGACTGGGTCACGACGACCTCCGCCGCCGACGGCGACCCGACGTGGCTCGACATGAGCAACCCGGCGCCGGGGCAGCCGTCCCAGTTCCGGTACGGCGTCTTCGACGAGCGGAACCCTGCCCTCGGCGGCGAGGTGGGCAACGACGTCAACCGCGACGGCAACCCGCCCGACAAGCCCGGCACGTTCGGCGTCCTGTGGGACACCGCCACCAACACGGTGTGGGTGGACACCAACCAGAACAAGGACTTCGCCGACGAGAAGGCCCTGACCGACTACAAGGTCAAGCAGGACCAGGGCGAGTTCGGCAAGGACGACCCGGCCACCCCGGTCCGCGAGTCGATGCCGTTCGTCGTGCAGACCGACGCCAGCAGGCAGCGGGTGAACATCGGCATCGTCTCCGGTGAGCACGGCTCGCACGTCGCGGGCATCGTGGCCGGCAACAAGCTGTTCGGCGGCACCATGAACGGCGCGGCCCCGGGCGCGAAGCTGCTCTCGGTCCGCGTCTGCCTGTTCATCGGCGGCTGCTCGCGCGCCGCGATGGACGAGGGCATGATCTACGCCGCCTCGCACGGCGTCGACGTGATCAACATGTCGATCGGCGGCCTCGGTGGGCTCAACGACATCGAGAACGGCCAGGCCAACGACAGCCAGACGCTGTACAACCGGCTGATCGACGAGTACGGCGTGCAGATCTACATCTCCGCCGGCAACGACGGCCCCGGCCTCAACACCGTGAGCGACCCGTCGCTCGCGACCAAGGTGATGAGCGTCGGCTCGTACATCTCGAAGGCGTCCTGGCAGCGCAACTACGGTTCGGACGCGAGCCAGGAGGACAACCTCCACCCGTTCTCGGCCCGCGGCCCGACGGAGGAGGGCGCGTTCAAGCCGGACATCGTGGCGCCGGGTTCGGCGATCTCGACGATCCCGACGTGGATGGAGGGCAGCCCGGTCGCCGGCACCTACGAGCTGCCGCCGGGTTACGCGATGCTGCAGGGCACCTCGATGGCGTCCCCGCAGGCCGCCGGTGCCGCGGCGCTGCTGGTCAGCGCGGCCGTGCAGAAGAACGTCTCGCACCGGCCGGAGCAGCTCCGGCAGGCGTTCAAGTCCTCCGCCCGTTACCTGAAGAACTACCAGGCGTACGAGCAGGGCAACGGCCTGATCGACGTGAACAAGGCGTGGGGCCTGCTGAAGGCGGACATCCGGACGACGAGCATCACCTCGTCGGTGCCGGTGCGGACGGTCCTGTCCGGCTCCCTCGTGACGCCGGGTGTCGGCCTGGGCATCCACGACCGGGAAGGCGTGCGGCCCGGCGACCGGTACGTCCGCGAGTACACGTTCAAGCGGACCTCCGGCCCGTCGAGCCCGACGACCTACCAGGTGAAGTGGGTCGGCAACGACGGCACGTTCAGCTCGTCGCCGACGATCCTGCTGCCGCTGAACAGCGCGGTGAAGTTCCGGGTCACCGTGAACCCGCGCAGCGCGGGTGTCCACTCGGCGATCCTGGACCTCGACAGCCCGCTGACCACGGGCACCGAGTACCAGACGCTGAACACGGTGGTCGCGAGTGAGGAGTTCACCGCCGCGAACGGCTACCAGATCAAGCACGGCGGTCAGGTCGCCCGCAACGACTGGGACAGCTACTTCGTGCGGGTGCCGGCGAACACGCCGGCGCTGAAGGTGGACCTGCAGGGCGGCGGCACCACGCCGGGCGCCGGGCAGATCCGGTTCCTGCGCTACCGGCCGGTCGGTCTGGCGAACGAGCTGAACACCTCCACGCCGAACTGCTACAACCCGCCGGTGCCGCCGGGCAACGCCTGCAACAACGGCGACAGCCCGACGAGCCGCACGACGATCAACCCCGACGCGGGCGTCTGGGAGATCGTGGTCGAGGCACGGCGCACGTCCGACGCCGAGAAGGCGCCGTACACGCTGACCGTGTCGGTGCTGGGCGCGACCGTGTCCCCGAACCCGGACACGATCCCGTCGGCGCAGCTGAACCAGCCGCTCTCGCGGCAGTACACGCTGACGAACTCGCTCGGCGTGTTCAACGGCCGCGCGGTCGGCTCGGACCTGGGCAGCGCGAAGATCGACCGGCCGACGATCGCCCAGGGCGAGGTCGTCCGGTACCCGATCGACGTGCCGGCCGGCACGACGCAGATCCGGGCCAAGATCGGCAACCCGGCTGACGTGGGCTCCGACCTCGACCTGCGCCTGTACCGGTGTGTGACGGGCACCTGCCTGCTCGTCGTGAGCAGCGCGGGCGGCACCTCCGAGGAGGCCGTCGCGGCGGCGAACCCGGCCGCGGGCCGGTGGGAGATCCGGGTGACCGGCTACGCCGTGCCGGCGGGTACGACGGCCTACGACTACCTGGACGTGTTCAGCGGTCCGTCGCTCGGCACGGTGGTGGTCAACGACACGAACGCCCCGCGCCCGTCCGGCGCGACGTGGACGGTGACCGGCGTGCTGACCGCGAAGACCGTGCCGGCGACCGGCCGTGTCCTGCTGGGCAGCGTCCAGGCCCGCACGGACACCAACGTGCTGGTCGGCAGCGCCGACGTGGTGGTGCAGTCGGTTTCCTGACCCTGAGTCGACGAACGGCCGTCCCTTCGTGGGGGCGGCCGTTCGTCATGTCCGAATACCGCGAGCCACGCCGGTTCCCCGCTGGCAGCATGGTTGTCGTGCTGATTGACGAGGAACAGGGCTACCGAGCCTCCATGTCGCGGGACACCCGCTTCGACGGCCAGTTCATCCTGGCCGTCCGCACCACGGGGATCTACTGTCGCCCGTCCTGCCCCGCGATCATGCCGAAACGCAGCAACGTGGTGTTCTTCTCCACCGCGGCCGCCGCCCAGCAGGCCGGGTTCCGTGCCTGCCGCAGGTGCCTACCGGACTCGGTCCCCGGGTCCCCGGAGTGGAACCTGCGAGCGGACCTGGCGGGCCGTGCGATGCGCCTGATCACGGACGGAACCGTCGAGCGCGAGGGCGTCCCCGGCCTCGCCCGCCGCCTCGGCTACTCGGAACGCCACGTGACCAGGGTCCTGACCGCGGAGTTGGGGGCCGGCCCGCTGGCCCTGGCCCGGGCCCACCGAGCCCACTCGGCGCGCCTGCTCATCGAGACGACCACCCTGTCGCTGGCGGACATAGCCTTCGCCGCCGGCTTCGCGAGTGTCCGCCAGTTCAACGACACGATCCGGGCGGTCTTCGCCACCACCCCCACCGGCCTGCGGGTGGCGGCGAAACGCCACGCCACCCCGACAACGCCGGGAAAGGTGACCCTGCGCCTGCCGTACCGAGAGCCCTTCGACTACGACGGCCTGCTCAACTTCCTGGCCGCCAGGGCGATCCCGGGCGTGGAAGCCATCGTGGACGGGGCGTACGGCCGAACGATGCGCCTGGCCCACGGCACGGGAACGGCGTGGCTGACCCCGGCGGCGGGCCACATCGACTGCACCCTGGCGCTGACGGACATGCGTGACCTGGGCAGTGCCGTGTCGAGGGTCCGCCGCCTACTGGACCTGGACGCCGACCCGGGCGCGGTGGGCGAGATCCTGGGTGCGGACCCACTGCTGGAAGCACAGGTCCGCAAAAACCCGGGCCTACGCCTCCCGGGTGCCGTGGATGGCGCGGAAATAGTGACGAGGGCGTTGATAGGCCAGCAAATCACGGTAGCGGCGGCCCGCACCGCGCTCACCGCACTGACCGCGACACTCGGCTCGCCCCTACCCACCCCGGACGGCCCCCTGACGACCCTGTTCCCCACTCCCGCCGCGATAGCCGAACAAGCCACAACGGTCCTGACCGGCCCGCGCCGCCGAATAGACACGATCCTGACGGTCAACGCGGCCCTGGCGGCCGGGGACCTGGACGTGCACGTGGGCGCCGACCCCGTGGAGCTGTCCCAGTCCCTACAGGAATTCAGCGGTGTGGGCCCGTGGACGGCCGGCTATGTGCTGATGCGAGTGCTGGGCGCCCCGGACGTCCTGCTCACCGGCGACGTGGCAATGAGAAAAGGCGCGGCGAACCTGGGCATCCCGTCGACCCCGGCGGGCCTGGAAACCCACGCCAACAAGTGGCGCCCATGGCGCAGCTACGCGGGCATGCACCTGTGGTCGGCCGCGTGAGCCGTCAGTTGTACGGGAAGTGCGTGAATGCCATCAACAGCGCGGTAAGAAGCTGCATTGCCCCGTCCTCTCCCATGATCGCGAGAGGCACACCATAGCGTATATCTCTTAAACAGAAAGTAGACCTCGCACCTAACCCCTACTTCCACGCAACCCGGCCCTGTCGGTCCGCCGTGGGACAATTGAACCGGGGGCCGGAGGCCACGCCTACAACCCGCACCCGCACGAGTTCCGGTGCATGAAAGTCGTTGGCAGCCGGGCGGTTGTCGGCTTCCGGTCCGGGTCCGCGATGCGGTCCAGCAGCATCCGCACGGCCGTCCGCCCCATCTCCGCGATTGGCTGCGCAACAGTCGTCACCGGCGGGTCCACCAGGTCCGCCCAGTCGACGTCGTCATACCCCACGACCGCCAGGTCCCGGCCCACCTTCAGCCCGCGTCGCCGGCACTCGTGCAGCGCACCCGACAGCATCACGTTGTTCCCCGCCACCACCGCGGTCGGCGGCGACGGCAGCGACAGCAGCTGCCCCAGCGCCGCGGCGGCCGGCTCGGCGGCGGACGCACCGGGCACCACGAGCGCCGGATCCCACGTCAGCTTCGCCCGCCCCAACCCGAGCCGGTACCCCAGCACCCGCTCGGTCGTCGTCGCCAGGCCGTCGATGCCGCTGATCATCGCGATCCGCCGGTGCCCGACGGACGCCAGGTGCTGCACCAGCCCCGACGTCGCATAGATGTTCTCCGGCCCGACCTGGTCGACGTCCTGCGCCGTCGTCAGCCGGTCCACCAGGACGAGCGGGATCTTGAGCTGGCGCAGTTCGCGCAGCACGGACGCCCCCGGTGACGGTGTCAGGATCAACCCGTCGACCCGCCGCGACCGCAACGTCCGCACCGCGGCCTGCTCCACGGACGGCTCGTCGTGCGTGTCGGCGAGCACCAGCGTGTAACCGGATCGGGTGATCTCGTGCTCCATGGACCGCAGTAACTCCCCGAAATACGGGTTCGCGACCAGGGAGATCGCCACGCCGAGGGTGCGGGTGCCGCCGGTGACGAGCGAGCGCGCGATAGCGTCTCCCGTGTACCCGGTCTGCTCGACCGCGGCCAGCACCCGCGCCTTGGTCTCGGGCGCGACGGATCTGGTCGAGTTGACCACGTGTGACACGGTGGTAATGGACACGCCGGCCAGATCGGCGACGTCCTTCATCGTGACCACGGACTGCTCCTTGATCGAGGAAGGCGCAAGCGTTTGCGCAAACGGTTGCGTCACGGTACTGAGCGCAATAACTTCCCCGCAAACCAGCCCTGTCACGGAGGTAGCCATGCGACGCCGAGGTCCTGCTTTCCTCGCTGTTCTCGCGGTCGCCGCGCTCGCGGTCGGCTGCACCAGCACCAAGTCCGGTTCGGACCAGTCCACTGGGGACGGCAAGGTCAAGATCGGCCTGGTGACCAAGACGGACAGCAACCCGTACTTCGTGGCGTTACGGGACGCGGCCAAGGCGCAGGCGGAGAAGAACGGCGCCGAGCTGGTCGCGCTGGCGGGCAAGTTCGACGGTGACAACGACGGCCAGGTCGCGGCCATCGAGAACCTCGTCCAGCAGGGCGCGAAGACCATCCTGGTCACCCGAGCAACTCGACCGGCATCCTCGGCGCCATCAAGAAGGCCCGTGACCGCGGCATCCTGGTCATCGCGCTCGACACCGAGACCGACCCGCAGGACGCGGTCGACGCGACCATCGCGACCGACAACACCGAGGCCGGCCGCCTGCAGGGCCAGTACGTGAAGGCCGCGCTGAACGGCCAGCCCGCGCGTTCGATCCTGCTCGACGGCACGTCCGGCTCGACCGTGTCCGAGCAGCGCCACAACGGTTTCGTCGAGGCGGCCCAGCCCGAGAACCTCGGCACCGAGGAGACCAACGGCGAGCAGAACGCGGCGCAGACGGCGACCGAGAACCTGCTCCAGCGCGTCGCGGGGACGCTGAACTCGGTCTACACGATCAACGAGCCGGCCGCGCGTGGTGCGTACGCGGCACTGAAGGCCAAGAGCCTCACGGACAAGGTCGTCATCGGTTCGATCGACGGCTCGTGCGACGGCGTCACCGCGGTGAAGAACGGCGAGATCGCGGTGACCGTCATGCAGTTCCCGAAGAAGATGGCCGAGCAGGGCGTGGACTTCGCCGTGGAGTTCGCGAAGTCCGGCAAGAAGCCGAGCGGGTTCGTCAAGACGGACACCGCCGTGATCACGGACAAGCCGATCGCGGGCATCGAAAGCCACGACACCGCGTGGGGCCTCGAGAACTGCTGGGGCTGACCGGATGACGACCCGCGTTTCCCCCAGCGAGTTCATCCTCCGCACACCCGCCATCGGCCCGGCGATCGCCCTGGTGGTCGCCGTGGCCGTCTTCGGGCTCACCACCGACACCTTCCTCAACGTCGACAACCTGTCGCTGGTCGTCCAGCAGTCGCTGGTGATCGGCACGCTCGCGCTCGGCCAGACGCTCGTCATCCTCACGGCCGGCATCGACCTCGCGAACGCGGCGATCGCGGTGTTCGCGACGCTCCTGATCGCGAAGCTCACGCTGACGGGCACCGACGGCGTGGTCGCGTTGGTCGTCGGGATCGTCGCGGCCGGCCTGATCGGCGGTGTCACCGGCGGGCTCGTCACCGTGCTGCGGCTGCCGCCGTTCATCGTGACGCTCGGCCTGCTGACGATCGTGACCGCCGTCAGCCGGCTCTACGCGCAGGGCCAGAGCTTCCCGGTGACCGACGAGACGCTTGGCTGGCTCGGCACGACGCAGTACCTGTTCGGCCAGATCGAGGTCACGTACGGCATGGCGCTCATGCTCGTGATGTTCCTCGGCCTCTGGTACGCGCTGTCGAGGACGGCGTGGGGCAAGCACGTCTACGCGGTCGGCAACGACCCGGAGGCGGCGCGGCTGTCGGGCATCCACGTGCGCCGCACGACCCTGTCGGTGTACCTGGTGGCGGGCCTGATCTACGGAATCGCGGCGTGGCAGGCGCTCGGCCGCGTGCCGAACGCGGATCCCAACGCGTTCCAGCTCGGCAACCTGGACTCGATCACCGCCGTGGTGATCGGCGGCACGAGCCTGTTCGGCGGCCGGGGCAGCGTGCTCGGCACGCTGGTCGGCGCCCTGATCGTGGCGGTGCTGCGGTCCGGCCTGACCCAGGCCGGCATCGACAATCTCTACCAGGACGTGGCAACCGGCGCGCTGGTGATCGCGGCGGTCGCCGTGGACCGGTTCTCGCGGGGGAGGCAACGATGAGCCCGGTGCTGGAGGCCCATGGGCTGGTCAAGCGCTACGGCCGGGTGACCGCGATGGACGGCGCCGACTTCGAACTGGAGGCCGGCGAGGTCCTGGCGGTGGTCGGCGACAACGGCGCGGGCAAGTCGACCCTGATCAAGGCCCTGTCCGGCGCGGTGATCCCCGACGCCGGCGAGATCTTCGTCGACGGTCGTCCGGTGCGGTTCCACGGCCCGTTGGACGCCCGCCGCCACGGCATCGAGACGGTGTACCAGGACCTGGCGCTGGCGCCGGCGCTGGACATCGCGACGAACCTGTTCCTGGGGCGGGAGAGAAGGCGCAAGGACCCGCTGGGCACGGTGTTCCGCCGCCTGGACACGAAGGGCATGCGCCGCGACGCGAGGCGGGTGCTGGACGAACTGGGCATCGACGTGAAGTCCATGTCCCAACTGGTGGAAACCCTGTCCGGCGGCCAACGCCAGGCCGTCGCCGTGGCCCGCGCTGCGGCGTTCGGCTCCCGCGTGGTGATCATGGACGAGCCGACGGCCGCGTTGGGTGTCCAGGAGTCCGGCAAGGTGCTGGACCTGATCGGCCGAATCCGCGAGCGTGGCCTCCCGGTGGTCCTGATCAGCCACAACATGCCGCACGTCTTCGAGATCGCCGACCGGGTTCATGTGCATCGCCTGGGCAAGCGCGTAGCAGTCGTGTCCCCGAAGACCCATTCGATGAACGCGGTGGTCGGCCTGCTGACCGGCGCACTGCGCATGGCAGAGGACGGATCGATCGAGGAGGTCGGCCTGACCACCGGACTGAGCCGGTGACCCTGGTCGTAGCGGTAGGCCTGTGCACGGTGGACGTCGTGCAACGCGTGGCCGCACTGCCCGCCCCCGGCGAGAAGGTGCAGTCGCTGTCGGTAGAGGTGGCGGCAGGAGGCCCGGCCACGAACGCGGCGGTAGCGGTAGCCGCGCTGGGCGGCCGGGCCAGGCTGGTTACCGTGCTGGGCGCACACCCCCTGGCCCGCCTGGCGGCCGAGGACCTGTCCACGTGCGGGGTAGAGCTGGCGGACGTACTACCAAGCCGTACTGACCCACCCCCAGTGAGCGCAGTATCGGTAAGAACCACCGACGGCGAACGAACCGTCGTCGCCCACAACGCCAAAGGCGTACAAGCCCCACCAACAGTCGACCTGACCGCGGCGAACGCCCTACTGGTCGACGGCCACCACCCAGCCCTGGCACTGCACGCCGCCCGCACAGCGAAAGAACAAGGTATCCCAGTAGTACTGGACGCAGGCAGCTGGAAGCCCACCCTGCCAGACCTACTGCCCTATGTGGACATAGCAGCATGCTCAGCGGCCTTCACCGCCCCCGAACCGCTGACAACAACAATCGTGATCAGAACAAACGGCCCAAACCCGGTGACCTGGTCAACAACCAAAACAAGCGGTGAGATACCAGCCCCAAAGGTAACCCCCCGAGACACAACAGGCGCCGGCGACGTGTGGCACGGCGCCTTCACCCTCGCCGTGGCCCGCCACGGCCGCGTACCGACAGCCGCGGCGTTGCCGGAAATGATCGAGTACGCAAACCAGGCAGCGGCAATCCGTATCCAGCACGAGGGAGCGAGGTCGTGGGTAGAACCGATGCTGGACCAGATGCCGTGAAGTTCACCGCCCTGGTCACAAGAGCCCGCAAGCTAGGACCAGGCAGGACATTGCTGGGCATCTGCGGCGCCCCAGGCGCAGGCAAGTCCACCCTGGCCGAACGCCTGGTAACAGCGCTAGGAGAAGAAGCAGCGTACGTAGGAATGGACGGCTTCCACCTAGCCCAGATAGAGCTAACCCGACTGAACAGAACCGCCAGAAAAGGCGCCCCTGACACCTTCGACGCAGCAGGATACGTAAACCTCCTCTCCCGCCTAAAAACCCAAACAACCACCACGGTCTACGCCCCCCAGTTCCGCCGCGAGATAGAAGAACCAATAGCAGGCGCAGTCCCCATCCACCCCGAACACCGAATAGTGGTAACGGAAGGCAACTACCTACTACTCAGCGAAGAACCCTGGCGCCAGGTAAGAACCCTGCTGACAGAAACCTGGTTCCTGTCCCCAAACGAGACGACAAGGCGAGAACGCCTGATAGCCCGCCACGAAGCCTTCGGCCGCACACCAGCAGAAGCCCGCGAACGCACCCTGGGCTCCGACGAACGCAACGCCGTACTGATCAACGCAACCCTCCCAGCCGCCGACCTGGTACTAAGCGCCGTACTGGATTGACCCACCGAACCCCAACGAGTAACTAACCTCCCCGCGACCCCGCGACCCCGCGACCCCGCGACCCCGCGACCCCGCGACCCCGCGACCCCGCGACCCCGCGACCCCGCGACCCCGGCTGGCTCCGCCATCAAG